>ERZ840096.87-NODE-87-length-147652-cov-10.396099_pt1 | contig 147652 bp, 129 predicted proteins | sample MGYA00519878_ERZ840096 | MGnify/ENA primary metagenome ERZ840096 (study PRJEB31850, sample SAMEA3708865) | human gut metagenome | biome: human gut; feature: human-associated habitat; material: faeces | place: China | collected 2014 ... | reverse complement strand
CTTGCATGTGTTAAGCACGCCGCCAGCGTTCGTCCTGAGCCAGGATCAAACTCTCAATAAAATGGTATCAACACAGACCTAAGTCTGAGCTAATCTTTATCGAGCTATTTGTCATAGCTTAAAACTTTTTATCCTTACGATTCAGACGTAATTGACTTAACCGTCCTCCTCGCAAGCCACTGTACATATTGCACAGTTTTTCATCTGGTGCTTGTCAAAGTTTCGTTGTTTAATTTACAAGGTGCACGCTCCATTCGCGGAACAGTACGTTATTATACACGCATCCCAGGAAATGTCAAGCGTATTTCCAAACTTTTTTCCAGTCTGTCATATCTTTTAGTTTCATAGTCAAATCAGGCACATTCAGTTGTGCATAATAGCCACAATCAGCGTCGTTTTTGTTGCCGCTTACGCTTTTCTGCGGCTGACATACGGAAGAACGCTTATTAAAAGGCCGCCATCTCAGTAAGCAACTACTTTTTGAGATGGCGGCCTTTTATACTAGGATTGATTTATACTTACGTTCACATTGCTTTAGCTATAATCCGATCACGAGCTGCTGATCGATTCACACAAAGGCGCAAGTGAGTCTGCATCGAGAACAAAGAGCTTCCATGCATCATCAGCCTTCCGATTTGCGCCGATCAGCTGCAGCGTGTCTAAGTTCTCTGCAGCAACGGACTCCGAAACGGCAAATCCGGACTGCCGACCATTTGCGTCGGAAAACGCAATCATAATACGCACCCTCTGTTCGCTATCCAGGCCAAAATTCGCAATAAGAAAGTGCAGTCCATCCGCTTCAGAGTTAGTCTCGACAAGAACAGGGCCAGTCGCAAAGGTAATCGCTCCATTGCGCAGCTCACAGGATATTCCCTGTAGATCTGCGTCGAAAATATCCTCCAGGTCCGTATGCAGCGTCAGCGACGTGATTTTGCTTGCAGGTCTGCTTGCCGCTTTAAATGAAATCTCTGCAAACAGTTCATCCGCGACTGTTCCCTCTGTGCAGACCCAGTTCAAAACCACGTAGTCTTTTCCATTAATCGTAACCGCCTGTGCCAGTGACACGCCTTTCTTTGTCAGGAAACCGCCGCAAAACGACGCACTCTCATAGCTGAGGCAGCTTCTGTCATACTCAATGTAAAGCTTCATCGATGCAACGCCCCGGTTGTTTTTCAGCCGAATTGCGGTTTTGAAAGATTCGCCCGGCTTGCAGGTCTGATCCTCTGCGGTGATCTGCATCACAGCAGAACGCTCTGCTGCGTTTGCCGAAACCGCGCTCAGCGTGAACAACAGCGCTACTGCACATAGCAGCGTCAAGATTTTTTTCATATCCGCTTACTCCTCAGTACAGCGTAATGCCCTAAAACTTTGCAATATAGCGCAGCAGAATGACGACGTCCTTATTGTTCACCGCGCCGTCGCCATTGACGTCAGGGTTGCCCACAACTTTCTCTTCTTCGAGACCACAGACGTAGTTCAGCAGCAGCAGCAGCGCGTCGTTTACTTTGACAGTGCCGTCTCCGTTGATATCGCCAGGACGGATCATGTTGACTTGAACGGTGCCATTCTTGATAAGGAATTTTTGATCAACCAAATTATTGTCAAATGTACTCTCTGGCTCATAGGAAATACTCACCGGCGAGCTCGTATTCTCCGCCACCGATTTCACTTCAAAATCCAGAACCGCAATGTCACCTTTGGCATCGGTATATGCGGCGTTCGCCACGACCCAGCTCAAAACGACTCTTCCGCTCTGGGTATCATTTACAACCGTCTGGCTTCCTGCAATCGATGTAAGCGCTTCATTAAAGGTACATCCTTTGTATCCCAAAACAGCAGGATCATAAGTGACCGTCAGCTTGATGGAGGAAATGCCGGGATTGTTTCGAACGCTGATGGGAACTTTGATGGTATCACCGGGATAAGTCGTCAAAGAGCCCGCCTCGATCACTGCATTTATCTGATACGCCGGATCTTCCGCGCCGCAGGCGGTGCAGACGCCGTTATCAAAATGATGCCCCGTTGCAGGCAAGACTGTTTCCGCAGCGGTAATCACGTTCTCTCCGCTTTCGTCCCTAAAATACTTTCCGCAGCCGCTTTCGCAGACCCAATACGCGATATTGCCTGCATTCAGGCAATCCGGCGCTTTTGCGGCGACTGCACGCAGCTGATGGTTATGCACTGTCGCGGTGAGCGTCGCTGTGGCGGACGCCGCCTGATAGTTGGCAGTCTCTTCCGTAGTAACGGTGACCGTGAATACGCCGCCATCGGGGATGGAGAGCGTTGTGCCGTCCAATGTGACAGTTTCTCCGTCTTTCGCCACCGTATAGGCCGCCGCTCCGGCGGTTTTCGGAATGGTGAAGAGCGTGGACACGTCAAAGGTCTTTTCCATCGTGCTCATGTCATGCGCCTGAATGGTGATGGGCAGTCTCTTGCCGGTCACCGTACCGGTGATCTCCGTCTCGCCGCTTCCCGCGATTACGCCGGTTTCGGCGGTGTTGAGCGTTCCCGCGACCACCAGCTTACCGTTCACGATCAGCTTTCCGGTCACTGTCAGGGTAGTGCCTGCCGGAACGGTCAGCTCCTGTTCCGCATCCACCGTCAGGGTCGCGCCCTCGGGGATCTCGCGATCGGCGGGCAAGGTGTAGGAGCTGCCGATGATCTTGCCCTCGCTCCCGCTGAACAGCACGCCGCCGCTCAGTTCAGCGCTTGTCTGCTCAGGTGAGCTAAATACCCAACTGTTTCCACTATCGCCAGAGGACAGCGTGCCAAAGCCGTTGGATGCCGTTACACTCTCTGCGGTGACAACGCCGCCGTTGACATTCGCGCGATAAATACCCGTGTAACCGCTCGCGTTGACTGTGCCGCCGTAGACGTTGAATTTCGAGATGCGGCCGATACCGCAGGCGTAGGTATCATACGTGCTCGTAGCACGCGCGGTCACCGTACCGCCGGAGATGTTGAGTGATCCATTCATGTCGGTACAATCATAGCCACCAATGCCATAGATAGCACCCGTCGCTTCTACAATTGCACTATCAGAGATAGAGATCACACCATCTTCACTGGTGGTATATGAATACGTCGGGTATTCATCCGCCCATCCACTACCAATACCAGATGCTTTCTTGCTATTTGCGGTAACTTTTGCATTTCTGTTAATGGTCAATTTACCGTTTGTACCTGTACCATAGGAATTTCTATTAGTTTCATTCGCAGGTTCGCCACCGCCAATGCCTGCGCCCGTCTTTGAGCTTGCCTCCACCGTCACATTTTCAGTGATCAGTACTTCTCCTGATTCTCCGGTAAGATAAACACCTTGGGCATTAGCGCAACCAGACCCAATACCTGCGCCGCTATCAGCGTTCGCAGTCACATTTGCCAAACCACTCAGGGTGATTTTTCCACCCACACCAGTACCATTCGCGCCATAGCCACCACCGATTCCAGCGCCATTAGCACCGGTTGCCTTAACAACGGCATTACCATCAATGATAATCTGTCCGTTTTGGCCAGTACCATTTGCATTTGATCCGCCGCCGATACCTGCACCACTACCGCCGTTTGCCGTAACTTTGCCGCCGTAGATGTGTATCATTTCTCTTTTGCCAGTACCTGTACCACCTTTACCACCGCCGATACCCGCACCGCCACCAATTTCGCTATCTGCATTCACTGTGCCACTCAGAATCGTGATATTTCCACCATTATCATCAGAGCCTCCTCCTATACCAGCGGCAAAAACTCCGCCTTTTACAGTCAAAATATCAGAATCTGTCTTAGCAGAGATATTCACAGCAGCTCCTTCGGGAACAGAAAGTCCTGCTTGGTATTCACCACTTTTCAGAGTCACTTTCCCCTCTAGTTTTAGATCAACAGTCGCATCTGGCCAAATCATAAATGCACAAACATTTCCTTTTTGGGAAACGTCAATGGAGACATCTTTCATGGTGATTTGGTATTCACCATCCTCTACTCTGATGGTATTAGTAAGGTTAGACTTGTCGCTCTGTTCGATCGTATATGCACCAGTAAACTTTATTTGTGCCCCGCCGCCCTGCTTGTAGCCTGTCTTAGAAATCACTATGCTGCCCTTTGACAGATCCAGTGTGACCGTTTGTGCCACCGGCGCATCGGTGCCCTCCGCGCCTGTGTCTGCCAACATGGCCGTCTCTTCATCCGCCGCCAGAGCCTGTACGGCGGTCATGGAGAACACCATCGCCATGCTGAGCAGCAGCGAAATGAGTTTCTTCATCTGGTTTCTCTCCTTTTTTGTTGTTTTTATCATCCCGGCGGCAGCGCCGCCGCAGAATGTTGGGTCAAGCCGCCCTTATCGGGCGGACACCTTGACGAGCACCGACAGAACGCTGCCGGTGGGCGCGCCCTTTGCGTCAAGCCAGAACAGCTTGAGCGTGAGCACCTCTGCGCTGTTGACCGCGCCCCACGTCACGGTCGTTTCTTCGCCTTGGTTCACCGTCGCTTGTCCGACTGCCAGCTGCCTGCCATCCGCGCTGAAGAGCGCCGCAACGCAGCTATCGCCCTCCGGCGCGTTCACCGTGACTGAGTTTTTTCCGATGTTCACGATCGTGTCATTTGGCGCATCGGTGACCGTAACGGCATAGGTCGAGAAATGCGACAGCGTCAGCACAGCGTTCCCGTCGCGGTACGCCACGTCAATGGCTTCTTTCGTGTTGTTCTCGGCAAGATACCACGCCTGCAGCACGCCCTGCTTCGTCCATGTGAACGGGACGGAGATGGTCACCTTGCCGTCAAAATTGTGAATTTCCGTTCCGTTTGCTGTCAGGCTCACATCGAGCGCCTTGCTCTGCACCGTACTGCCGATGATTGCGGCTTGATTGCCACTCAGTGCGTCGTCGGTGCTGACATGCAGCTGAATATCAGCGCCGTTCGCCATCTCGATGACCGACTGCATCGCAGTCTTGTCCAGCGTGACCACCGCGTCCGCCATCTTGATTGACAATGCCTCCACTTTCAAATCAAGGACATTGTTCACGGCGCTGACGGGCAGCGTCACCTTTTCCGCTTCCAGCTTAGACACGTCGATCTGCGCCGTGCTGCCGGTTTTGAGTTGCTCTTTGAGCGCGGCTTGATTGACCGACTCGATCTTCACGGTACCGTCCTCTGCTTTGGTATAGTAGGCAGAGCTGTCCTCCGTCTTATCGCCGATGCGCTCCCACTGAGCAAAATACGTCCAGATCTGACCAACAATGGTCGTATCTCCGGTCAAACGCTCCACAAGATCTTCCGCCGCAGTCCGATTCTGCTTTCCTGCATCATCCGTACTGTAGGCGTCAATACGATATCCATCCCTCTGAAATGCGTCTGTAAGCGTATCCGCCGTCACCCGCAGATCTGCGCCAGAAGATTCGATCACATAGTACTTTGAATCTTTTGTCGTCACACCGCCGTTGCCGTCTAAAACAACCGCCCCACAGGCAGAGGGCATATAGTACGCAACCAGCATTCTCTGCTCACCCGTATATGTATCGCCGGGACGGTACTGAATGTCAGGGCATCCCGTCATCGTGCGCTCCGTCTGCCAGCCGACAAACTTTCTGGACGCCGTATCTGGGAATGCCGGAAGCACGTCTCCCTCTTTGGTCTCTATCGTAATGGGATATTCTGCGCAAACATAGTTTTGAGCCTGATAGATTCCAACAAAGTCCGCAGCAGTCTCAGATTCTCCGGCGAGCAAAGGTTCGAAAAAGCAAACTCGCTGCGCTTCGAAAGCAGGCCGTCCGTTGTCGCCCTTGAAAACGAGGGTTTGTGTATAGCTGTTTAAACCGTCGATCCAAATATTCCCCGTTGCCTTTACAGCCGGCGCTCCAGCGCCGCCATACACCTGCGCAGACAGTTTATCAGCCGCACTATGTCCATATCGATTGGCATAGATCCTTACATTGCCATCCGCCGAAATTGCAGGTTGTCCTGCCGCACCCGTGATCATTCCATCAAGATGGAGCGCAATGTTTCCTGAAACGCTGATCGGTTTTCCGGAGTAATTGCTGTAAATGTCGATTTCCGCCTGTCCCCAATTCCACTCTGTATGGGGATCATATGCCCAGCCAAGGCTTTGGCTGCCATGAGGGCGATCCGTCGAATAGGTTTTGCCATCTATCTCAAATGTTCCGGTCGCATACTGTGCAGTAAACTCGGTCGAAGCAGAAATCTTGATCTGAGTTCCGGCCGTGTAGGTCTGCCCGTCGCTGCCCAGCCAGCCCGTGAAGACATAGCCCGATTTATAAGACTTCGGCAATTCAAACGTGCCGCCGCTGACAGGCACAGTACATATTTCAGAATATGTATATCCGCCATTCTCTTCATAGCAGCCGTAGTCCTTCAGCACTACGCCGATCTGCCCGTCGCTCTCCCACACAGCGTAGAGGTCCGCCTCAAACTCGTAGTTATACTCAAAGCAATACGCCGTACTGCTCGCCGCCGCATAGTCGATCGTCGTGGAATTCTCCGTCTTCGACCAGCCGAGCAGTCGCTTATCGCCGTTCGTGAAGGTATTCATGTACGCGCCGAGGTCGAAGTCGTTGGCCTTCGAGGTCGCAATGAATGTGTCCTTATTATCAGCCGTCACACCGCCATTGCCGTGCAGCGTCAGGACACGCTCCCGCATCTCATAGGAGATGTAGGCTCTATTATCATAGGTGTCGTCCGTGATCGGCACTGTGCTCTCCTTGTCCTTGCCGCCGCGGATTAGATAGGTCTGGTAGCGATCCTTGATCATTTTGCCATAGGAGAGCGCGTTCGGGCTGCCTGTCGCTTCAAAGAAGCCATTCTCCCAGCACGAGATCTGCAGCTCCTGTGTGTAAAGTGCCGGACTGTTCTCGCCGCCGCTAATGTTCAGCTCGCCGTCCGTCGCCTCCAGCCGCATCGTCCTCCCTGCGCGCAGGGCGTACCCCTCGCTTGCGCGGACGCGCAGGTTGCCGGGGGTCAGTTCATTATTCATCCGCTGCCCGGCAACACTCACTTGCAGCGTTTCCTTACTCTCGATGCTCCCGCTCACCGTGTTGTTCGTTCCAAAAGCAAACACAGCAAGGCTCAGATCGGACACAATGCTGCCGCCGTGATAATCCATCAGCCAAAGCCGTCCTTCATCAGAATCGGCGTGATAATTATAGTTCCAGCCGTTGCCCCTGCATTCCTGCATGGCATCATATGTTTTTCCGTCGATGATGATATGCTTTCCGCTCGGTGTGATCTTCTCCCACTGGGCATAGAGGATCGTCTGGTTACTCATGTCCGAGGTCACAGGAATTTCACCATATGGATAAAACTTGCCCGAACCGTCCTTCTCGGTGTTGTAGCCGGTCATCGTATAGCCGTTTCTGACAAACTGCAAATTGCTGTGATACGTTCCGCCGACCGAGGTGCTAACCGCCCAGCGGCTCACGGTACGCTGAACACCATTCACCGTATCTCGCATCGTGCCGCCGTTGCCGTCAAAGATCAGCACCATACTCGACTTATAATACAGGGAGCAGCCAAAGCGAGTCCCCGATGGTACCTTGACCGTTTCCCTGGCAAAGTAAGGCTCATTGGTATCGCTCTTCCGCCAGATTGCAATGCCGCCCGTGAGGTTCGGCTCCGGCAGCGTCACCGTTCCATCCTCCGCCATGGCAATGCTGCTGAAGCCCGCCTTGGTGGCATGTGCGCCGGCATAGCTGCCCTGAAGGATCACATAGTTGCTGTCCGGTACTTTAAGCCAGACGGCGTAGAGCGTTCCATAATCCGTCGACTTCAGATGTCCGGTTGCACCCGTGACAAGTTTCTCACCTTTCTGATCCGCCGCCCAGCCGACAAGGGCATAGCCCTCCTGCGTAAACGGATACCGGTTCAGGTCAAGCTCCTCAACCGCGCGATACTCTGCAATGGTCATCGGCAGACCCTGCAGGGTTCCGCCGTTGCCTTCGAGGGCAATCCGCTTCGTATCGGAATAGGTCATAAGCGTTGAACCATCGCTCGACATTTTGTATCCGATTCCGCTCGCGCAGGTAATCTTCGTATACTTTGCCACAGCCTGACGTCCCTCGATAATTACATTTGGCGAGCTGAGGTAAAGTGACGACGCATCTACAGCAACGGCGTTTTCCGCACTGATACGATATACCGCAGCAGAATTTTTTATAGTAACACTCTCTGCCCGGATTGCTGCCACACCATTTGTCTTCACTGAAAGCTGTGCACCTACCGACGCATTGTTCACAAGTGTCAGGCTGCCTGCCGCTTCGATCTGTCCAACGCTCACACCGTCAACAAATCCGAGCGTCAGATTTCCATCAAAGGCGATTCTGCCGCCGCTGTAGCGCGTGCTGTTCGTTATATCAATTTGGCCGTAAGTAGGCGACGCACTCCCTCCGATATCTCTAAATCGCCAGCCTGTGCCGTAGTTCCAGTCATTCTTGCCAAAAAGGCCCGTCATATCGTCACTGTCGATGATAAGGCGCACGCCGTCTTTCAACTGATCAAGCAGCGCCCACTGGGCGTAGAGAACCGTCGCTTCCTTCATGCTTTCGGGCACGGTGAAACTGCTGACCGGATAGAACTCGCCCGAGCCGTCCGCCTTAGTGTTATAGCTGATCACCATATAGCCAGGTTTAGCAATCCGCGTTTCCCTGTAATATGTTCCGCCGATTCTGAGCCCCACCAGATGGCGGGTCACGGTATGCTGAACGCCGTTTACCGTATTTGTCATCGTGCCGCCGTTGCCGTCAAAGATAACATACGTACCGTCGCTGCTGTGCCACCAGCCGGAAAGGAAAGCCCCCGGTTTCAGTGTTGCGGTTTCCCCGCTCAGGTAAGCCTCTTCAGTGAACCGATCCGCCCAGACTGCCGCTCCATTTTTTGTGCTGACGCTCGCCAGATCCGGCAGAGTAAATTTTCCATCTTCCGGCAGGTCAAAACTGCTGAACGTGCTAGCGCTGGTCTTGACACTGGCGCTTGCACCATTGTATTGGCTGCCCTGAATGATGATATAGTTGCCATCCTTCGGCACCTGCAGCCAGACGGCATAAAGTGTATCGTAGCTGCCCGTTTTCGCCAGCGTTTCATCAGCACCCGCCTCATACTTCATACTGTTCAGATCCGAAACCCAGCCGACAAGGACATAGCCATCCCGCGTGAACGGATAGTTCCTCAGGTTGAGCGGTTCTTCCTCAGAATAGACAACTATTTTCTCCTCTGTCATCCCATCCAGTGTGCCGCCGTTGCCCTTGAGTGTGACCGTCATGTTTTTCCGATAGCTATACAGTCCCGACATCAATCCATCGGCATTCTGATTGCTCCTATAGGCAATTCCCTCTTCGCAGGTAACTGGAAGACTATTAGAAACAGCAGGATTGCCCTCAATGCTCACATTACCGGAAGCAAGATATAAACTCTCCGCCTCAATCGCAGTCTTTGTATTAGATACGATCCTATAAATCCCGCCCGTATTTGCTATGGCAACACTTTTAGCGCGAATCGCACAGCTGTCTTCCGACACAACAGCAGCAGAGGTACTATTAGCCGTAAGCGACAATGCTCCGCTCACTTCAATCTGGCTCGTGCTGACCGAAGCATCAAAAACGATATTTACATTATCCCGTTTGCAGACAATATTTCCACCGTTATAACCATCGCTCAAATGCAGCTCGCTCGTCGTATCATCGACACTCCGATATGTCCATCCCGTGCCGCTGCATTCAGTTGTACTATTCAGCAGATCACTCTTGTCCTCGCCACCAATGACCAGCGATACATTGTCCTCAAGATAATCGTCAGCCTTCCACATAGCGTAAAGCGTTTCATAACCGAGATCCACAGTAATGATACCGTTTCTGTCCGCCACCCATTCGTCATTGTTCTCATCTTTTGTCCAGCCAACAAGGGTATATCCAGCTCTCGTGAACTTATAATTGCCCAAGGAAAGAGGGTTGTCCTCAGAATAGTTGACTGTTATCCTATTTTCATTTCCCAGCGTTCCGTCTTTTCCATCAAGTGTAATCGTGTATATCTTTTTCTCATTCTTATCGATTTCCGCTTCATCCCTCGCCTGCGCAGGGATCAGCGTGAGCAGCATCACCAGGATCATATTCAGACTGAGCAACCGTATTTTTCGACTGTACATATTATTGTTCTCCCTCTTTTGTATCGCGTTTATCAAGCAATGCCAGCGCCAGATAGAAATACGGCGCCGTCATGATCATACTGAATCCAAAAAACGCCTGTACCGAATAGCAAAACAGCATCGTTCCCAAAACAGCGGTGACTGCATCCTGACCGCTGCCGCAGACCCACTTTTTTGCCGCCGCGATCAATGCGCCAAGATAGCTTGCCAGCGCCAGAATGCCCTGATGGTACAGGATATTCAAATATTCATTGTGCGCAATGTCGATCCGCGCAACAATTGTGCCTCCCAGCACTTCATCGTAGCGCGAAAACGCTTCGATATCGCTGTACAGCATCGTGTCAGGCCCCGTGCCGAAAAGCAGATGCTCCGGCACTCTTTGCAGTACGCCTTTCCAAATGTGGAGCCGACCTGAGCCAAAGCTGCCCTCCGCATTGCCGTGCAGAATCGCATGCAGTTCGTGGAACATACCGCCCAGGTCCGCAAAGTACACCACCGCAAGCATTGCCAATGCAACAGCCAGAAGTGCCATTGCCAAAGTGCGCCGCAATCTTTTCTCCATCGGCGCAATGACGGCGACGCTGACTGCTGCCCCGCCGAATACGCCGACAAATCCCGCCAGAACATCCATCTTGATGAGCACAAACAGCGCTAAGGTCAGCGGCGCAAGCAAATAAAAGCGCTGACGATCTCCGCTCCTCAAAATTGTCGCCCAGCACGCAGGGATCATCATGCATAGAAACGCCGCCACAAGGTCGACATTTCCGATCGTACCAAGATAGGCTCCGGAATAAGCCTTATAGGCATCCGCGTAGTTATATCCGGCTGGATAAAGCCCAAAAGGATTCCCGCCATACAGCTGTATAATGCAGATCACGCAGAAACCGCTCACGGATAGCGCCATTGCCGCAATCAGTACTTTGTCAGCCTTTCCATAGGCGCGCACGAAGAAAAAGCAGGCACAATAGATCGTGATCGTCAGCGCTCCTTCATAGCGGCCGACTCCAATGACCGTATCCGGAAAATACGGTGATAGCAGCGCGGAGATCCACGTTAGCAACAGATAGATTGCCAGCAGACGCTGTGTCCAGCTCGTCCGCTTCAGCGCTGAACGTATATCTCTGTGCAGTCCGCCAACAATTGCCGTCTCTGCCAGCAACAGCAGCATGATCGCCGCATAGCCGCCGCAGAGGAGCAAGAACGCCCGGTATTTTTCCTCCGCGATCCCGCCGAATCCTTGTCTTCCAGGGTAAAGCAAAAATACCGTGACCATCAGGATCAGATAGATTTCTGTGACCTGTTCAAATATATTGCTTGTCCGCGTTTTCTTTGTCATACCACACGTCCCGTTTTCATTTCGAAAGCTCAAACAGCATCTGCTCAAACCAACCCAATTTTTACTTTATCCCGCGAAAAAGCAGAAAACAATATGCTCGCTGCATAGTACCGGCATTTCGTTTCGCGCCATTCGGCACACATTATCTTTATAAAAAGGTACCGCAGGGGCAATCCCCTGCGGTACTTTGTCTCGTAATATGCTGGTCTGTTCGTCATTCCGAGGCGAGAAAGGCTCTCAGTTCTCCTCTTGAGGAACTTTTATTTTGCCAGTTCCGCAAAGCGCATCAGCATCGTGGCAACCTGCGCGCGGGTGGCGCTGCCCTGCGGATTCAGCTTGCCGTCCATGCCGCCGATCAGGCCGGTGGACACTGCCCACTGCATCGCCTCGACCGCGTAGTTGCTGACGCTGTTCGCATCGGCAAACACGCTCAGATCAGCGGTCGCAGGGCCCTTGACCATACCCTTGCTGATAGCGTAGCGGTACAGCATCGCCGCAAGCTGCTCGCGGGTGATCGTGCCGTTCGGCATCGTGCCGTCGGACACGCCGTTTGCGATGGCCCACTGCTGTGCCACTGCATACCACTCGCCGCTGGACGCGGTGTTCACGTCGCTCATGCGGGCGAGGATGGTCCAGATCATCGCGCGGGAGGTCGCAAGGTTCGGCTCAAAGCCGTTGCCGGTGCCGTTCATCAGGCCGTTCACCGTCACATACTCGACGGCGCTGTAATACCAGTCGCCCGGCTTCACATCGTCATAGGGATTGACGAACGCATTCGCTTCGCCGAATTCAGACTTGATCGTGACCTTGCCCTCGGGCATCACGAAGCTGAACTTGCCGTTGCCGAGATCCGTCAGCGGCAGGGAGTTGCCGTGCTGGTCAAGGACCTCGAGGCTTTTGAGCTCCTGACCCTTGCCGGGCGTGACCGTGATCGTCACCGTAGCGCCCTTGGCCGCATACGAGGGCGAGACGCTGATCTTGCCGTTTTCCGTGCGATCCACGCTGACCGCATTGCCGGTGGGACCGACATAGCTCGGACGTGCGCTTACGGTCAGCGTACCGGTTTGCGCGCTCAGCTCATAATTTGCGCTCGCCGCGGGCTCCGTCTCAAAACCGATCACATAGGTGCCGGCCTGCTTCATCGGGTCGACATTCGCGTCGTGTACCAGCTTGAGCGTCGGCACCGTCGTCAGCTTATCGCTGTCGACAAGGCCGGTGACCTCATAGGTCAGCTCGGGCAGCTTCTCGCCGATGTAAGCGCTCTTGTCCGCTGCCTTGACGGTCAGCGTGCGCTTGGCGACCGTGACGGTGATGCTCTTCGTGGCGGCGGCGTAATCGCTGTCGCCTGCGGCGCTGATCTCAACCGTTGCCGTGCCGGACTTGAGCGCCGTGATCTTGCCATTGCTGTCGACGCGGATCACATCGCTGCCGCTGGTCACGCTGTAGCTCACAGCGCCGTGGAGCTCGCCTGCGTTCTTCACGCTGACCTGCGCGCTGTTGCCGTAGGTCATGATGACATCGCCCGCCTCGATGGTCTGCGCGGACTTGTCGATCATCTCGACGTCAACAATGATCGCGTATTCGTTATAGTTTGTGCTGTTGATGCCACGAACAATGACCTGCGCCTTCTTGCCGATATATCCGCTATTGTCTACCAGCGTGACGCTCAGGATGTCGCCGTTAAGGGCAGCGCTGTCAATGATGCTATACCCGTCAGTTTTGCTATAGTCGATGCTGCCGAACTGATAGCCATCGGGCAGGCCGATCGTCTTGAGGTCAAGTGTGGCCGTGTTGCCGTACTTGGCGCCCATGCGGCCTTTCGTGCTGCCCGCCCAGTCGATCTTGTCGATCGAAACCTTGGTCTGGCAGGTGTTGTTCGTCAGCGTGTAATTCTTGGCCGCCTGACCCGTCAGCGTCACGGTGACGGTGACATCCTTCGTACCCGCGTTGGCGTCATCCATCATGCCGGTCGCGGTGTAATCGTTCTTACCGGGCAGCACATTGGGATCCGCCGCGTTCGTAAAGGTGACTTCGAGGATCTCAACGCTCTTGTTGTCCTTAGCGTAGTCGCGGTTGATCGCAACCGCGCCCTCGATGCTCACCACCGCAGGGGCGATGGTCCAGTTCTTCTTTACCTCGCCGCTGTAGTTGCGCTGACCGGTGACGGTCACGGTGTAGGTACCGGCATTCGTGGCGTTGATGCCGATAACGGCATAGTCGTCCGGCGTCAGCAGCTTGCCGTTCTTGACCTCATAGGTCACGGTCTGCTCATTGCCATTGAAGGTATACTCGCCGGAAAGCGTCAGCATTTCAGCCGTCAGAGCCTTCGGCGCGATCGTGAATGTCTTCGTGCCGGTGTAGATGTCCGTAGCCGTTTCGTAGCGTGCGGTCACGGTATAGGTACCGGCGTTGACCGGGGTATCGACCGCTGCACTGTTGCTGTCGGTGTAGCTGTAGGCTGCCTCGACCGCAGCGCCATCGAGCGCTGCGCTGGGAGCGAGCTTGCCGCTTTCACCGTAGGCGAAGCCGCTCTGCATGACGCTCAGCGCATCCGCGTGCATGATCTTATTCTTGACCGTAAAGGTATGGCTTGCCGTGGCGGTGCCGCACGTGGCGGTGACCGTGTAGACCATATCCGCCGTTGCGTCCTTGCTGACGCTCACCTTGCCGATCTCCGCGTCAAAGCTGACTCCCGCAGCGCTTTCAGGATTCATGGAAAGCGCAGCCTTATCGCTCATCGGGAAGCCGTACTGGTCCTTCACCGCGGCGGAGTAGGTCTTGGTGTTCGGCGTATCGCCGGTCGGGATAACAATATCATCGCCGGTGGGATTGCTGGTCAGGACGATTGAGGTCGGCTCGGCACTTGCGAGAGTAAAGGTCACATCTGTGCACTGTTCAGTATTGTCATACTTAGCGGTAAAGGTGATCTTAACACTCTCCTTATCGCGCTGCTCGTTGCCGAAACGCGCAAGCATCTTTGCAGTGTTGATATTTGCGACATAGCTGCTAAAGTCATTCGATTCGCTCGCCTGAGTAAACTCGACCCCGTCAATAGCAGTCCACTGAACAGCTTCGCTCAATCTAATGGAATCGCCATACTGATCCTTAATCTCGCTGATTGTCAGATTGATCGCCATCGCTTCGGTCCCTGCGGGGACAACAAAGTTATTCGTTGTATCAGCTGCTGCAACCGTCATGCTCGTCACCACAGACACAGCGCGCTTGACATCAACATCTTTAGCCCCGAACACTTCCGGATTTGCGCTGCTCGCAGCCCGAACATAGAAGCTGTTGTTATCATTCACGCCAACATGATCTTTGGCGGCTTTCGTTACAGTGACCTTACCGCTCTGATCAATCGAAACGCCCGTAACCGGTTCTGTAATTCCATTTCTGATAATGCTCCAAGTAACGCTCGGATCACTAATATCAGCGCCGTACTGATCCTTTGCCGCTACAGTGAACTGTGCGGTCGCATCTTCGGTCGCACTCTTGTCCGGAACGATGATTTCACCAACTCCAGAGACCTCAATTTCTGCAATCTTAGAACTATCGCGTTTGATGGTAATCTCTTTCGTGTCGGTCGCTTCACCGCACTTTGCGGTGACAACGAAGACCATACCATCAGTATTGGTGATCGTGTTCTTGGCGGCGTTCGTCACGGTGACAACACCAGTTGTCTCATTGATGGAAATGCCCTCGACTTCGGGGCTAATGCTCCACGTAACGGAAGGACTTTCAATCGTCGCGTCGTACTGGTCAGTGACCGTAACAGTGTAGCTTGCAGACGCGTCTACAGTGGCTCCGTTTGCGGGAACCAGCAGTTCCGTCGTTTTGCCGCTGATTTCAACCTTTGCGGCATTTGCGGTCGCGCGGGCGACGGTCAGCGTTTCTGTACCATAGATTGCATCTGTATAGGCCGCCTTGACGGTAAAGCTCTGGCTCTCATCACCCGTGACATACCCTTTCGCATCAGCCGAAACTGTCACAAGGCCATTCTGGTCGACGGAAACGCCCTTATCGGACGGCTCGACGCTCCACGTGACGGTTGCATCAGTCTTCCGCTCATCATACTGGTCTTTGACTGCGGCGAAGAACTGCGAAGAACTGGTCTCCGTCTCCGTCGGAACGGTCAACTGCAAGTTTGCAGATGTGACAGTGACCGTGTAGGTCTCAGGGGCGCGTGCGACCTTGAGCGTTGCATTTGCGCTGCCAGTCGCCGTGGTGTCATCGCCCGTGGCGGTGATGGTATACTCGCCCGCCTTGGCCTTGGCCCCGACGGCGATCGTGCCGGTGGTGGCGTCGATGCTCACGCCGTTGTCAGTCGGAGCCACAGACCACGTGACCTTTTCGGTCAGGATCGTGCCCTGCGCGGAGGTCGCCGTGGCGTTGACGGTCGCACCGTCGGCGCCGTTGACGGTGACACTACTCTTATCCAGCGTGACCTCGTTCAGAACGGGGGTAACTCCGTTGACAGTGATATAACCATCCTTGGTTGTGGGCATCGCAGTGGTATTTTCATTCACCGTCGCTTTGAGACACACCAACTTTATAGGCAACTTTTGAGATTCCAAGCCAGCTTTTACGGTAAATGTTAAGGTCCAAAGCGTGCCATTGCCCGCCATTCTCTCTGGAGACTGATCCTTCTTAGTTGCAGTTGCAGCAATTCCGACGCACATTTCGTCCACATTGCCATCCTTGTCAGCGTCTTGCGCATCCTTTTCTGCACTAATTGCGGTAGTTACACTACTGTAATTCTTTTCAATTTCTGTCTTTGCTGTCCAATACGCACTACCAAAGTTCCAATCTTTAAAAGTTAAAACGCTATCATCATAATAGGCATACAGCGTCAACGCTCCCCAGCCGTCGCCGTCATTTAGGCCAGAAATATTAACGCTAACAGTAACATCTTGTCCTTGCGTCTGTGTAACTGTTACATTCTCATTTGACAATGCAACTTCGCAAGTTTCCTCTGCACTTGCCGGAAATACCATAAAACTTGCTATCATCGCTACTGTCAGCAACAACGATAACACTTTTTTCAACCTCTCCATTGTTTACTCCTTCCTTAAAATACGTTCTTACCTACTGCTTTCTGCAAAATCAGCAAGGCATCATTAGCAGTTGCGTATCCATCTTTATCTGTATCAGCTGCTGCGCGTATCACGTCAGTAACAGGTGTATCAATTCCATCAATCTTTAGGACCACCTTATTTACTGCAATCTGCAATGTATATAATGCATCATTTGCCGTCCAATACCCATCCTCATCCACATCGCCCAGCGTGTACTTCTTGTCGTACTCAAAGCTCACGACCTGACTATCCGCAAATGCCGTGCCGCCGCCCACGAGGTAGACGTGGTATGTGCCCTTGGTCAGCGCGCTGGGGTAGGCGGTAAAGCTCACGCTGCCGTTCTGCGCCGCCGCCTGATCGATGTAGGCGATGTTGTCCGCCGTCGGCACGCCCGGCGCGCTGCCGTCCGCACCGCCCTTGAGCACCAGCAGCAGATACTGCTGATTTTCCGTCAGATTTTCAGCTTTCACGTCGAACTTGACCGCATTGGCGTAATAATCGCCCGAAATGCTCGTGTCAGTTCCAGCAGGAATTGAACTCCCGCTTGCGTCTTTCGGTGTCAGCGTCACATCGGTATTCTCGCTGATATTGTAGATGCCGCCTTTGACAGATTCGCTGTCCGCCGCCAGCGCGCCCACGCACAGCAGTGCCGACAGGATCGCCCCCAGCAGAAGCGACCGCAATAGTCCCTTCATACAGTTCCTCCTTTTTCTATGTCAACTTTTTGCTCACTTTGCGTAACGCACGAAGATCGCCGCGACCTCCGCGCGCGTGGCAGTCGCCGTGGGGCTGACGGTGGTCGGGCTCGTGCCGTTGACCACGCCGTTGTAGATCGCCCAGTACATCGCAGTCTTTGCCCACGGCGCGATCGCGCCGCTGTCGGTAAACTGGCTGTCATATGTGGCGGTGAACATCGTCTCCGCGCCGCTCTGCGAGCCGCTGTAGCGGAAGAGAATGGTCACGACCTCCTGACGGGTGATCTTGCCGTCGGGATTGAAGCTGTTTTCGCCCGTGCCGTTGACATAACCCTTTTCCGCCGCCCAGTTCAGCGCATCGCGGTACCACGCATTCTGCGGAACATCGGTGAAGGCAGCCGCGGTGTTCGCCGCGGGCTTATCCGCCATGCGGTAGAGCATGGTGACGAACTCCGCGCGCGTCAGCTGGCGGTTCGGCTCGAACTTTCCGCCGCCCACGCCGTTGACATAGCCAAGCTGCGCGGCGCGCTCGATGCTCTCATAACCCCAGAAGGACTTCGGCACATCGAGGAAGGTCTGCCCAGCGTTCTCGCCGGGATTGGAAGGCGCTGCCGGCTCATCGCCCTTCGGCTGCTCCGGCTTTTCCGTGCCGGAGGGCTTCTGCGACGAGTCCGCCGCAGGGACGTTCGTGCTGATCGAAGCGCCGTTGGCATCGCTGAACACGGCGTCCTTGAGCGTGAAGCCGGTTTCGCCCGACTTGAGCACCTTGAAGGTAAACACGCCGATCGAGCCGTCGCCCTTCGCCGGTGAGGTCGCCGCCGCGGCGACGATCGCGCCGTCTGCCGCGTCAGGATTGGCGGCCGAGAGCGTGCCCTTGAGCACATCGCCCACCGAGGCGCTCACGCAGGTGACGACCGTCTTGTCGAAGGCAAGCGTATACTGCGCAGCGCACAATCCCGGATTGCCGGAGATGTCCACCTTGACCGTGAACGTCCCACCCACCGCGGGCAGCGAGGCCGGTGCGTCGATCTTCAGGCTCGTCCCGGCGGCATAGGCCGGCAGGCTGAGCATAGCGATCATCAGCACCAGCAGCAGGCCGCGCCTGATGAAATTGTGTCTTTTCATTCTCTTCCTCCCCTGTTTTCAATGTTGTTCTGTTCTCCATCCGGAGAACAGAAAGGGTGTACACCCTTTGCCGTTGTATTCATTTTATTTTCCTGCCGCCGAGGCATTTGGCATCGCTTGCAGCGCCGCGCACAGCGGGGAATAATCACCGCCAGCATCCATCAGGAAAACGCGCATTTCGGTGACGTCTTCCTTTGCCGCGGCAGAAAGGGAAAGCTCTCCCACGCCTCCGGTGAGCGTCATCGTTCCCGCAGCAGACAGGCCGACCAGCCGTCCGCCCTGATACAGCGCCAGCATCGGCTCAACCGTCGAAACCGCGTTACCCGACGAAAAGTGTTGCAGATCAGCAACATCCACCGCGACGGTGTATGTCTTGCCCGACGACGTGCTTTTGACCGAGCAGTTCTTCTCGTCGACCACCGCGGTCACACCGCTCTGCTTTTCAATCGTGGCCGGACGGACATCCACAACGGAAATAAGCGTATTGCTCTCTCCGTAGAGTTTTACCGAGTCGAAATCAAGTTTTTTCCCATCCGTCGCGCCCGAGAACTTGATGACCATCAGCTGTTGTTCATCGGCATATGGCAGCGCCGAGGCCCAGGAAACGCGAATTGTGCCGTCTGCATTCTCGATTTGATATTCTGCGATGCTCGATTCGACCTCTGCCGTCATCGACGCGTCAAAGCACAGATCAAAGTTTCCACCGCAGGTCACGCCCCGGCCCTGCAGCACCACAGCGACCGTCGCTGTGCCGTCATCCTGCAATGCGCCGCCGACGATCCAAAGCTTCGGGTCACGGCTGGACGGGGCTGTCACGCTGATCGTGCCGTCCGTGACCGAGGTGTCCAGCGGCTGTGAATTCTCATCGTACAGCCGCACATCCGTCAGCCGGACGGCGGAGTCCGCCTGTTCTTTACTGATGGTTTGCAGCACAATGGCGCACAGATTGCCGTCTGCTATCTCCTTCGTGGAGCTGAACGCAACACTGAGCACACCATCTTTTTTCACGTTGTAGGTCATGACCGCGCCCTTAAGGCTGTCCAGCGCCTGCACCGAACGCACTTGAAAGCACTTCGGATCGTATGTAAACGTGAAACTGCCGCCCGCCGCATGCAGGCCGCCGTCCAGACGGACCGTCACGCCAACGGCCTGATGCTCTGCCGTTTCGCTGCTGCTCAGACCGAGATGCGCCGTCTTTTTCGCCACGCTGCCCGCAATCGCGCTCGCATCCACCGGCACACCATTTGCATTGTACAGCCTGAGCTGCTCGGCTGAAACAGCGCTGCCGCCCGTCGGCGTGTCGGCGGTGATTCGGAACACCAGTTTGCAGAGTACGGTGTCCTTAATCGGTTCTGCCACGCCGGTGAACGTTACGCGGACTGTGCCCTCGTCGGCACCATTGACAACGCAGTAGATGGAAGGCGCTGCCTCCGAGTTAGCCGACACAAGCTCCAGCACTTTACTGTCATAGCGAATGGTAAAGTTTCCGCTGTAAACATCGTCGCTTTTCAGTCCGACGGTCACATCGACCACCTCGCCTTTTGCGCCGCTCACGGTCGAGATCTCGACCGTGCCCGCCGCAAACACCTGCTGCGGCGCAGCGGCTGCTCCGAACAGGAGCAGCACTGCGAGCAGGCAGGATAAAACGTTCTTTTTCATCGCGAGCCCTCCGTCAGTTCAGGCTGTCGATGAGTTTTGCATCGTAACGAAGGATCTTGATCGCGTCGCCCGCATCGACGAAACCGTCTTTGTTGACGTCAGCCGCGCTTTTCTGCTCCGCCGTCAGTTCCGTAAGGCCAACCGCCGAGCGCAGGCAGAGCATGGCGTCCGCCGAATCGATGTAGCCGTCGCCGTTCACATCGCCAAGCTGCGGTGCCGCCGTCACAGTCACGGTGACCTCAGCGGAGTGGTTGCCATCCACGCTCGTGGCATGGATCTTAGTTGTGCCGACGCTCACTGCCGTGACAATGCCCGTGCGGGAAACCGATGCGATCCCCGGATCATCGCTCGTCCAGACAAGCGTTTTAACTGTCGCATCCGCCGGCGTGATAGTTGCCGTCAGCTTGGCCGTGCCCCGCACTGGGATCTTATGCTCGGTCTCGTCGAACGAAACGCCACTCACGCGCACACGCTCGGCAAACACCGTAACCGTGGCGCTTACGCGGCGGCCGCCCGCCTCGGCGGTAATGCTGCTCACACCGGGAGCGATCGGCGTAACAAAGCCGTCCGGCGAGACCGCCGCCGCATTCGTGTTGCTCGATGCCCAGGTGACGCGCGCCGTCGAGCCATCAGGCAGGATGGACGCCGTAAGCTGTTCGCCCGTCTCACCGACGTAGAGCGTCAGCGAATACTTGTTCAGCTTGATCGAGCTGACCGTCTCCTGCGGCGTTTCCGCCGCCGTCACGGTGATGGGAGCGCTCGTTTTCGAAACGCCGCCAACGGTCGCCGTGACCGTCGCCGTGCCGCCGCCGACCGCCGTGACCTTACCGCCCGGCGAGACGTAGATCACCTTGGGGTCAGAGCTCGTCCAGGTGACGACCTTCTGCGAGTTCGTCAGCATCGCGCCGCCTGCAAGCGTATAATTCGCCGTCAGATCAGCGCTTGCGCCGAGCGGAAGCGTCTCAGGCGCACCGGAGATGGATACATCCGATGCACTCAGGCTGTCCTTTGCCAGAACGGTGACGGGGATCTCCTTTTTAACGGGGGAATCGCCGTTCAGACTGACCGTCAGCGTGCCCGTTCCGGCGCTTTGCGCCGTCAGATAACCGCTATTGTCATAATAGTACACACAGGACGGCGTACTGACACCGAACGTCTGCCGATTGTCAGTGGAGGATGCGCCGTAAGGCGCGCAGCGCAGGTCGAGGAACATTTTTTCGCCCTCGAGCAGCGTGAGAGAATCTGCGCTCTTGATGGCGCTCACCTTTTCTTCCCCGCTGCCGATATCATAGCGCAGGCGGTTGGGGCGCTGTCTTCCGTTGTCGTCCGACGCCCACTGTGCCGCAGCCTCGAGATAGTAGCTGCCATCCGCCGGAATGCGGAAGGTCTGGTTTGCATAGTCATCACTTTTGACCGTTTCTCCCGCCGCATCCAGCAAAGAAACGTAGCAGCTCCTGCCCGCGGCATCGCGGCTGACGCGCACGACCTCGCCCGCCTTGCGCTCGCCGATGCTGAAGCAGCGGTATTCGATACCGCTATCATCCGCATTCTTGTAATACTCCGCCCATTCACCGGGCGCGAGCGGCTTTGCCGTTTCGAGGCTGACGTTTTCCTCCGAAGGCGGCAGGATGTTGTACACGACGGAGCAATTCTCTACGCGCCCGTCCGTCACCTTGAGATAGTACGTCCCCGCATCCAGCGTAAGGGTTCTGACCGCGTTAGAAGATTCGCGCCATTGGCCTATGTCAGCGGCATTGTCGCCCGCCGTGAGGAAGTCCTGCCCGCGGTAAAGATAATGAGAACACCAGCTTTCTGCCGCTGTACGGATCTCCACCCGCGTACCGTCCTCCGGCACGACGAGCTTGAACCAGTCCACATCATTTCCTGCGCTGAGCGTAAAACTCTGCGGCACGCCCTCGTAGAGCGGCGTCGCCCTCTTCCACGTGTCGTTGTTTTCCTCGTCCGTCGCGGGGAGCAGCTCGATGCCCGTCGTGCGGATGTCGGGGCTGACATAGCTGCTGTCCGCCGTCAGTTTGAGATAGTAAACGCCCGCGTCCGTGAGTTTAAAATAGAAATCACCGAAGGCTATTGCTTCGTCCCCCCAGCGATTCGTAAATTCACTGTTCCCTTTCTTTATCCCATCTTCCATCAGGACATCTGCGCGATAAAGGAGCACATTCGTCCGCTTGGCGGAGGTCAGGTGCAGCGTCATGTCGTTCTCCGGAACGTTGAAGCAGAACCAGTCCTCGTCCGCGGTACTGGCAAGCACATGCTGAATATTGCCGACGGGGACATTCGCCGCGGTCAGCCAGGTATCGTTGTTTTCATAGGGGTCGTCGCCGCCCTCGCTCACGCAGATGCGCAGCGCGGAGCGCTTGTAATCCATCGCCCTGCCATTGTAGCTTCCATCGACCGATGCAAAGTAATACGTCCCCTTTGCCGCCGTGGTATGGACGCGCACCAGATACTGTCCCTGTTGGTCGCAGCCGATCGTATTGACGTGGCGGATGTTGACCCGCGTGCTCCCGACCACAGGCGTGCCGTCCGGCGCGTAGACTTCATAGAAAAACTCGTCGGAATAGTCCGTGTTCAGATCCAAAAAGCTCAGCGTGTAGAGTTTCTTCTCCCCTGCATTCGGAGCAGCCTCAAATGAGAACCAGTCCTCGTCGCCAAAGCCACCGACCATGAACGCTGCATCCGTGCCGACGGTCAGGGGCGTCGCCGTCTCCCTCGTGTCGTTTTGCTCGTTCGCATCGCCGTCCAGGATCTCCACGGACAGCGTGCGCGTCAAGGGCGTTGTATCGCTCCGCTGCAGGGCAATATAATGCTCGCCCGCCGCCGCGGCGTGGAGATAGAGCGTCCTGTTCGCGTCGATCTCCGCATACGCCGCGCAGGAGGTATTGTTATACTTTAAGTCCCCCGCCGGGTCAAAATACAGGTAGAACCGCTCACCCTGATTGGCATAATTGTAGCCGGAAACCGTCAGCGCGATATCCTGCCCCGGCTTTGTCGTAACGACCTTGAAGTAATCAATGTCACTTCCTGCAACGGTGAACTCTGTGCTCTCGCCGTCATGCAGTTCCGTAGCCGTTGCTTTCGTGTCGTTCGGCTCGTTCGTGTCGTTATCCAGCAGTGAAGCGGTAAATGAAAAGAACGCGCGAGAACTATAAGTGAAGAATTTCAGATAATACGTCCCCGCTTCGGCGGTACAGAATACATATTCTGTTGTCTCGGAATCTGGGGAATTGCCGTATGCTTTCTGCACGCCTCCCATCCTGTCGTACAACTGCGCATTGATAGCGCCACGCTGACCCGATATATCCAGAGCAATGTACTGATTCGCCTTTGTTGTCGTAATCGCAAAGAAATCAATATCATCACCGAACAGCACAGCATCCACCTGCTTGTCCGGTTCGATCGGCGTAGCCGTTTCGATTGTATCGTTCGGCTCATGCTCATCATTGTCGTACAACGTAATAGTGAAGGTCACCGTTGTCTGTGTCTGCGCACTAATGCTGAGATAATACGTCCCATTCGCATCTGCCACCCACGACTCGCCAATCATCGTGTCCCCATTAGCTTTGTAGACCCACGTTGACACGCCGTTATACCTTTTATCCAGTTCAACACCGATCTGCTGCCCAACCTTCACGTCTGGAATTGCGTAGTAGTTCTTCCCGGTGTTCAGCGTGCTCGTCACCGGCACGCCGACGGGAACGCTCTGCGCATCCTCTATGGTCGTGCTGCCCGCCACCGTTGTTGTCGTCGTTTCCTCCGCCTGCGCGGACGGAGTAAGCGGGCAAAGTCCCAACAGCAGACACAGCGTCAGCATCGCTGCAAGGAATCTTCTGTGCTTCTTTTCCACTGATTTCATCCCCCAAACTTAAAATATTTGCGCATTCGTAATTTAAGTATAGAGATATTTTGGGGCAAAACAATATGCTGGTTGGTAAGTATCGGAAGAAAATTTTCAAAAATTTTTCACGCGATTCAGAGGAATCTGAACGGCGTTTTTTCTCAAAACACATCGACAAATACTTAAATCGTGCTGAACAAGCTTGTTTCTCTAAAGCGGCAACAAAAAAGCGGCTGCATAAGCAGCCGCTTCTTTATGATATTTTTTTGAAAAGAAAACTCCGGAAAACCGCAGTTTTCCGGAGTTTCGATGACAAAATTAGCGCTTGGAGAACTGAGGCGCGCGACGGGCGGCTTTGAGGCCGTACTTCTTGCGCTCCTTCATACGAGGATCGCGCGTGAGGAAGCCAGCCTTCTTCAGGACGGTGCGGTACTCAGGGTTGACCAGCAGCAGGGCGCGGGCCACGCCGTGACGCAGAGCGCCGGCCTGACCGGACACGCCGCCGCCCTCGACGGTGGCAACGATGTCGACCTTGCCGAGCTCCTCCGTAGCGGCGAGGGGCTGACGGACGACCATCTTCAGGGTCTCGAGACCGAAATACTCGTCGATGTCGCGGCCGTTGATGGTGATAGCGCCGGTGCCGTTCTGGAAGAGGCGAACGCGGGCGACGGAGGACTTTCTACGGCCGGTGCCGTACAGATAAGGCTTCTTGGACTGATACATTCTTCTCTTCCTCCTTAGACTTCGTAGGCTTCGGGCTTCTGGGCCTGCTGCTCGTGGGTGTCACCAGCGTAGATGTGCAGGCGCTTCAGGGAGTCCTTGGTCACGGTGTTGCGGGGCATCATGCCGCGCACGGCCACGCGCATCGCAAGCTCGGGCTTCTCCTGCATGAGGATGCGATACTTGGTCTCCTTCAGACCGCCGACCCAGCCGGAGTGCGTACGATAGTACTTCTGCTCCATCTTGTTGCCGGTGAGGATGGCCTTGGAAGCGTTGATGATGATGACATTGTCGCCGCAGTCGGCGTGCGGGGTGTAGGTGACTTTGCGCTTGCCGCGGAGCAGATCAGCCGCAGCAACGGCGGTCTTGCCCATGGGCTTGCCGGCAGCATCGATGACGTACCACTTACGCTCGATGTTGCCCTTGTTCGCCATAAAAGTGGACATGGTGTGTTTCCTCCATATTGATCTATGAATGAAAGCTTGTGCTTTACATTTTTGTTGTCCCTTGGTAAAATCGGAACGAGTTTATTTATAGCATTTGGGCGCGAGAATGTCAACACCATTTTAATTTAGCGCAAGTAATGCTCGTAATTTCTCTCGTTTTCTTTGATTATCTCTCAATTTCTCAAATCGCAAAATCGAAATTCTTTTATTTTTCGCAAGGAGCTGTACCTATGCAGGAAATCTTGGGCCTCGTGCGCCGCTGCGTTACGGACTACGACATGATCCAGGAGGGCGAGACGGTCGCCGTCGGTGTCTCCGGCGGCAAGGACTCGCTCGTCACGCTCACCGCGCTCGCGCGCCTTTCCAAATTCTACCAGAAGCCGTTCAAGGTCGCGGCCATCACGGTCGAAACGGGCGTGCCGGGCATGAACTTCGATGCCGTCGCCGATTATTGCGAAAAGCTCGGCGTGGAGTATATCCGCGTGAACGTGCCGATCTACGAGATCGTGTTTTTGGAGCGCAAGGAGAAAAATCCCTGCTCGCTGTGCGCCAAGCTCCGCCGCGGTGCGCTTTCGACCGCGATGAACGAGCACGGCATCAAAACGATCGCGCTCGGCCACCACTACGACGACGCGGTCGAAACTCTTTTGATGAATCTCCTCTTTGAAGGGCGCATCGGCTGCTTCCAGCCCGTGACATACCTGAGCCGCTCGGACGTGACACAGATCCGCCCGCTGCTCTATGTGAAGGAGCAGCAGGTGCGCAATGTCGCGGCAAAGCTCGATCTTCCCATCGTGCACAATCCCTGCCCTGCCAACGGTGAAACGCGCCGCCAGGAGGTCAAAGAGCTCATCGAGTCACTCTCCGAGCGCTACCCAGACCTCAAGCAGAAGCTCTTTGGCGCGATGCAGCGGTATCCGCTGTACGGCTGGGATACAAAAAATTCGGAAAAGTGACGTTGTCACTTTTCCGAGAATATTTCACTGCGCTTTGTGCCTCGGTTGGCCGCTGAAAGAGGCCAATTCGACACACGCTTCGCGCAAAGTGTTTTCTGCCACGCGCATGTCGCGGCAGAAAACGATTAAAATCTTTTCGTGCCTATTGGCACCTGGGCAGCCGTTAGCAGCTTTGCTGCTCTACGGATGCCGCGTACCCCTCGCGGGTAAAAACTCTACGAGGCTTTTGTCCTATGTACATTAAATAAACACCAGCCTCAGCAAGATCAGCAGCGCGAGGCCCGGCACGCCGAGGACGGCGATGACGAGAGCGTTGAAAAGATTCAGCCCCAGCGAAAGCTTGGCGAGCACGCCGAGCGCGCTTAGAATGCCGAGCAGCGCAAAGCCGAGCAGCGTGTTGACGAGCAGCTTGCCCGCGAGCTTCAACGGCGCGGCGAACAGCCTGAGCACCGCGAGCAGCGCAAACACGGCAAACAGGACAAGCAGTATTTTTTCCGTTATCCCCATTTTGCGACCCCCTCGCTGCACGTTTTGTACACGGCTTCGCCGCTGCGCTCCTTGATCTGGCGCAGCAGGTAGTCATAGCGTGAGAGCTCGGCGTTGATCTCATACACGCAGGCGTCGACGAGCTCCGGCGCGCAGACCGCGTTGAAGCGCGCGTACGCCTGCGACAGCGCGACACGCGTGTCGCGCAGCTCGCTGAACAAGTCCTGCATGGATGCATCGCGCGCGACGTCACAGCGCAGCAAATTGACCTTTCGCATGTTTTCGCCCTCCCATACCTCTGCAATGTCAGTGTATGGAAAGTGTGGACAAATATTCCTCTTTTCAAACAAGGAGCCAAGTATGGAGCATGAAGATTATATGCGCGAGGCGCTGTCTCTCGCGCGCGAGGCCGCACAGGAGGGCGAGGTGCCCGTCGGCTGTGTCATCGTCAAAGACGGCGAGATCATCGGCCGAGGCCGCAACCGGCGTGAGGAACTGCAGCGCACCTCCTCGCACGCAGAGATGGAAGCCATCGCACAGGCAAATGAATGTCTGCGCTCCTGGCGGCTCGACGGCTGCACGCTCTACGTGACGCTCGAGCCCTGCCCGATGTGCGCGGGCGCGATCGTCAACGCGCGCATCCCGCGCGTCTACTATGGCGCGCGCGACGAGGCGATGGGTGCCTGCGGCGGCGTGCTGAACCTCTTTATGGAGCGCTTTCCCTTCCGCCCCGCGCTCGTGGGCGGCATTCTGAAAGACGAATGCCGCGCCGTGCTGGCCGATTTTTTCCGCACGCTGCGTTCGTAAAGTGATTTCGCTTTCGTGCGTCATTTGACCGCCGGTTAGGAATTGCTGCTGCGTCATTACTGCGTCCGAGATATCGACAGTTTGGCACAGTCTTGCACAGTCCCGTGCAAGCTGCAAACGACTGTGGCGCAAGGATTTTCCTTGATCTGCAAGGGTTTCCGGATTTTCTTTCTATTTAACACTTTTGTAACACTTTCCCTCGAACTTTGTTAACATGCGTCCTTTATCTTAATTCTTGCAAGAGACAATAGCTTCTTTTCATCCAATCTTCCATCTTATAAGAAAAGGGACGCCGTGAGGCGTCCTTTTTCGTTATATTCTGATGTAGGATGGCGTCACGGATCGAAGTCCGCCGCCGCGCCGATACCGAGCGCGATGCACGCGCCGCCGGCGTAGAAGAGGATCTCGGCAAGCGTCGGGCACGCGGCCAAGGCCGCCGCGCAAAGGATGACGCTCATCGTGCTCGCGGGCATCAGCAGCCGCGGCGCGCCGCCGCGGAAAGCAAAGGCCGCAAATTCGAGCAGCAGCACCGTCAGCGCCGCGAGCGCCAGCGTTTCGACATAGTAATGACGCAGAATCGGGTCCGCCGCGTGCTCGCGGTAGAAGAGGATCAGCGCAAGCACCATCGCGCACACAGGCACGAGCAGCGCAACGCCTGGGAACTCCGCCTTGCGGCGCAGCGCGGTCGTAGCGTACAGCAGGCATGCCGCGCCGACTGCCAGAAAAACGGACAGGATCATCGTAAGCGTCGTGCGGAGCGAGAACACCAACGAGCACACCGCCGAGCCGATCAGGGCAAAGCTGCCGAGCACCATCAGCAAGACCGCAAGCGTCGAGCGGTCAAAGGCGAAGTAGAGGTCCATGCTGCCGCACAGCTCGCGCTGAGCGGGATAGCGCCGCGCCATAATGACCGCGATGACCGCTGCGACGACGAGCACCGCAGGCAGCACCATCGTGTTTAAGTCCATCGGGACGGGAAGTCCGTCCGCGTCAAAGCCGACTGCCAGCAGGCGGAGGCGTGCCAGCGCCGCTGCCGCAGAAAAAAGCACCAGCAAAAGCCAATGAAGAATTTTCACAAAACCGAACCCTTTCTTTTTCCGGAATACGGCGCGCACAGCGCCGGAAAACATCTATTTATTGATGATAGCACACTCATCCCCGTTTGTCCATGAATCATTTTGCGGACAAGTCGGTCATACACTGATAAAAACACTGTCACTTAAGCATCGCGGCCGTGGGCCGCAGGGAGGAACACGCCTTGAAACAGCTTCTTCGCATCACGATATTATTGATCGGCCTCATCTGGATCCTCGCCTGGGCGGCGGCAGGCCGCTTTGACGACACGCCGAACACACAGGACGGCTCGGAATCTCCCCTGCCGAGCGGTGAGATCGCCGCCCCCGGCGAGCGCGACAGCGCAAAAACGCTGCGCGTCCAAATTCAGGGCGAGGTCCAGGAGATGGACATGGGCACATACCTTCTCGGCGTGCTGCGCGCGGAAATGCCCGCCTCGTTTGAGGAGGAGGCGCTCAAGGCACAGGCCATCGCCGCGCGCACCTACACGCTCTATCGCATCCGCGGCGGCGGCAGCGCGAACCACCCTGACGCCGACGCCTGCGACGATCACACCTGCTGCAAGGCGTACATAAATGCCGAACAGGCCGCGGCCAACTGGGGCAGCATGGCCGTCTACTATGAGGAAAAGCTCGCACGCGCCGTGAGCGAAACGGACGGCGAGGTCATTTTGTACGACGGCGCGCCCATCCTCGCTGTGTTCTTCTCGTCTGCCGACGGCAGCACGCAGGGCGCAGGCGACGTGTGGATGAACGATCTGCCGTATCTCCAAAAGGTCGATAGCCCCGAGACGGAAGAGCTCGTACCGAACTACTACTCGGTCGCAACGTTCACGGCAGCGGAATTCAAGTCTCTCATCCTCGCTGCCAAGCCGGACGCCGACCTCTCCGGCAGCCCCGAGGGATGGATCCGCGATATCGTGCGAAACGACTCGGACTATGTCGCCTCCGTCACGGTCGGCGGCGTCAAGCTGCGCGGCAATGACCTGCGCACGATCCTCTCGCTGCGCTCGCCGTCGTTCACCGTGGAATGCAAGGACAATGCCTTTACCTTCCACGTCACAGGCTACGGCCACGGTGTCGGCATGAGCCAGTACGGCGCAAATATCCTCGCCAAGCAGGGCCTTTCCGCCGAGGAAATCGTGCAGCACTATTTTTCGAACACCACCGTCGGCTATTATGACGGCTGAGGCATCGCGGATATTGCAAAGCGGCGGAAAAATTGCTATAATATTAAGATAAAATACGCAAGGAGGCGGGAGAAATGAAGAGCAAGCGTTTTTTGTGTCTGCTGCTTGTATTGCTGATGGTCTTCTCCCTCACCCCCAGCGAAACGAGGGCCGAGACGACTGTCTATTTCACCGCCGTCAACGACCAACTTTTGCCCGATCTGAGCGATGAAACGATGCCGTTCTGGTCGGGTGGGCGGCTGTATGTCCCCTCCACGGTCATCACCGGCACGGACTTGGGCCTTTTCTACTCCCGCAGCCGCGACAAGAGCACCGCCGTCGTCTACCGGCAGGGCAGCGCACTGACGTTCAACTTCGCCGCCGGCACCGTCGCTGACCAGAACGACCGCCAGTACAGCGGTCCTGCCATCGTGCGCAGCGACGTTGTGTTCCTGCCGCTCGACCTTTTGACGCAGTTTTTCTCGCTCGATTATAGCTACACGCGCGTGACCTATGGTTACCTGGTCCGCGTCAAAAGTGATACGGTCGTGCTTTCCGACGCGAAGTTCATCGACGCCGCGGCTATGTCCATGGAGCAGCGCTACAACGAATATATGAAGACGCACAGCGAGTCGAACGATCCCGGCAACACACCGGATCAGAACACCGACGGCGACCGCGACCTTGTCTGTCTCGCGCTGCGTGTGACGGACGAAGAGAGCGCAAACGCCCTGCTCGACACGCTCGCAAGCAACAACGCGACGGCGACGTTTCTCTTCTCGGAAGAGCAGCTTTCCTCGCTCGGCGATCTGCTGCGCCGTGTCGTCATCAGCGGCAACGCCGCCGCGCTGCGCATCGACGCTTCCGGCGGCAGCTCACGCACGGTCAGCGCGATCGAGCGCGCAAACAACGCGCTATGGGCCGCGTGCAACGAAAAAGCGCGGCTCGTCGCGCTCTACGGCGCGTCGGACAAGACGCTGCGCGCCGTGCGCGCCGCGGGCTACTGCCCCATTGACTTTGACCTGGATTACAGCGGCGGTCTTCCCACCGCGGCGCAGGCCGCCAGCAGCATCGCGCGTCAGGCCCGCTCCGGCGGGTGCATCGCCTATCTCGGCGCTGACACCGCCGTGCAGGCAGATTGGAGCACGCTGCTCTCTCGCCTCCGCTCGTCCTCGCGTCTCATCACGGCGCTCAACGAGCTCGCGGTCACAAAGGACGCGTGACGGTTTTACAAATTGTTCAGGAAACGCGCACAGTTTTGCGTATAATAAACAATAACACAGAAGAAAGGCACACGCTTGTGTGAAGGAGGAAACCAGCATGGCACGCAATATTCTTGTCGTGGAGGACGACAATAATATTTCCAACCTCATTAAGATGTATCTCGACAAAGAGGGCTTCGACGTCCGCATCGCCGCCGACGGCGGCAAGGCCGTGGAGGAATTCAAGGAAAAAGAGCCCGACCTCGTGCTGCTCGACGTGATGCTCCCCGTGCTCGACGGCTGGGGCGTATGCGCCAAGATCCGCGAGACATCCAAGTGCCCGATCATCATGCTCACCGCCAAGGGCGAGGTCAACGACCGCATCCACGGCCTTGAGATGGGCGCGGACGACTATGTTGTCAAGCCCTTTGAAATGAAGGAGCTGCTTGCGCGCATCAACGCCGTGCTGCGCCGCAGCGAGATCCCCGAGGACACGCACAAGCGCCTCACGTTCGACAAGCTCATCATCGACCTCGACTCCTATGAGCTCATCGTCGACGGCAAGAAGATCGACACGCCGCCCAAAGAGCTGGAGCTTCTCTACCACCTCGCCGCCACGCCGAACCGCGTCTACACGCGCAACCAGCTGCTTGACGAGGTGTGGGGCTTCGACTACTTCGGCGACTCGCGCACGGTGGACGTACACGTCAAGAGGCTCCGCGAAAAGGTCGAAAACGTCAGCGACCAGTGGGCGCTCAAGACCGTCTGGGGCGTCGGGTATAAATTCGAAGTGAAGTAATTCAGTATGCCGGAAGAAAACAAAGAGAAAACACAGAAAAAGCGCTGGACGCTCAAAAAAGTCAAGACCCGCTGCCGCACGATCTACTGGCAGAATTTTCTGCTTACGGCAAGCGTCGTCATGCTGACGCTGGCGCTGCTCGGCAGCGCGTTCTTCGCGCTGACGTATTCCTACGCCATCGATGAGCGCAGCGAGCAGATGCAGAGCAAGGCGACGGTCGTGTCGCACATGGTGTCGTCCTACATGGAAAATGGCTCGCTCACAGGGCTGCGTGAGCTGGCAGACTTTGCTTCGAACGTGACGGATGCAGAATTTCTCATCTGCAACTCGGACGGCAACCTGCTGCTGACGACCGATACAACTCTCGTCAACCGCGTGCTGACCGTGCCGCAGGACGTGGCCGAGGGCGCGATGAGCGATAACACCTACGCCGTGCGCACCACGCTCGGCGACATCTATGAGGACACGCACTTCGTCGTCGGCGTGCCGATCGTGAGCGAGGGCGCAACCGTCGGCTTTGTGCTGGCGGTGACCGGCGCGCGGGCGCTGACGACGATGTGGCGCACGTTCATCGGATTGTTCTTCATGACGGCGGTGACGGTGCTGCTGCTTTCGTTTGTCGTGAGCGCGTGGGTCAGCATGCGCCAGTCGCGCCCCATCCACGAGATGGCGGAGGCGACGCGCCGCTTCGCCGAGGGCAACTTCGACGTGCGCATGCACAATTACGAGGGCGTGACCGAGATCACAGAGCTGGCAGAATCTTTCAACAACATGGCGGACTCCTTGCAGGAGACCGAGCGCCAGCGCCGCGAATTCATCGCAAACGTCTCCCACGAATTGAAAACCCCGATGACGACCATCGCAGGCTACACCGACGGCATTCTGGACGGCACGATCCCGCCCGAGCAGGAAAAGGAGTACCTGCGCATCATCTCGGATGAGGCGCGGCGTCTGTCCCGCCTCGTGCGCCGCATGCTTGAGGTCTCGCAGCTCCAGTCGCGCGACTTGACGCGCACGAAGGCGCCGTTCGACGTGTGCGAGAGCATGCGCCGCGTGCTCATTTCGATGGAGAAGAAGATCACCGACCGCGGGCTCGATGTCGACGCCGACATTCCCGACAGCGGTATCATGGTGCTTGGCGACAATGATCTCATCACGCAGGTCATCTACAACCTGCTCGAAAATGCGACAAAATTCGCCCGCAAGGGCTCTGCGCTCTACCTCGGCGTGACGACGCTCAACGGCAAGGCGCTGATCTCGGTTCGCAACGAGGGCGACACCATCCCCGCCGAGGAGATCCCGCTGCTGTTCGAGCGCTTCCACAAGAGCGACAAATCCCGCTCCGAGGATAAGGACGGCGTGGGCCTCGGGCTTTACGTGGTCAAAACCATTCTGGACCAGCACAAGGAGCACATCGCCGTCACAAGCGAAAACGGCCTGACGACGTTCACCTTCAGCGTGACGCTCGCCGGCGGGCAGACCGCGCAGTAAAGTCTCAACAGGAGAAACACGCTATGGATCACGAGAATCAGGAGTTATCCCCGACGGTCAGCCAGAGCGGCGAGCCGCAGGAGGTCGTGCTGCGCTATGAAGCGCCCGTCACGCCCATCGTGGAACGCTACATTCAGTCCACACCGCTGCCCGGACAGCCGAAAAAGGACCCGCCGCGCAAAAAGCGGAAAGGGCTTAAGATCTTCCTTTTCTGCATGCTCGGCCTTCTCCTCGTCAGCGGCGTCGTCACAGCGCTGTGGCTCGGCGGCGCGTTCGACGATCACCGGTCCTATCACGACGATGATTTTGAGCAGCGCCATGACGAAGATTATTACGACAACAGCGAGCATGGCGAAACGACCATCAAGCGCCTGCCCAACACCGATCAGGTCAAGCTCCGCTACAACGAGAGCCACGGCGAGGCGCTGACGATCCAGGAAATTTACCAGAAAGTCAATCCCTCCACCGTCACGGTGCTCACGGGCAATCGCGACGGCAGCGCCATGGTCGGCACGGGCGTCATCTTCACCGAGGATGGCTTCATCCTCACGAACGCCCACGTCATCGCGGGCGGCTCGGAGTGCTACGTCGTGCTCGACACGGGTGAGGATTACCGTGCGTGCCTTTTGGGGCTCGACGAAGAAAAGGACCTCGCCGTCATCAAGATCGCGGCCAGCGGCCTTCCCGCCGCGGAATTCGGCGACTCTGACGCGCTGACGGTCGGCGATCCGGTGTACGCCATCGGCAACCCGCTCGGCGTGGAGCTGCGCGGCACACTGACCGACGGCATCGTCTCCGCCATCAACCGCGACGTGTACGTCGACGGCGTGACGATGACGCTCATTCAGACGAACGCCGCGCTCAACAACGGCAACTCCGGCGGCCCGCTCATCAACGTGTACGGACAGGTCGTCGGCATCAACACGATGAAGATGGGCTCGTCCTCCACCACGAGCGTGGAGGGTCTCGGCTTTGCCATTCCCGTCGCCTCGACCGCCTATATGATCAATGACTTGATCGCCTACGGCGAGGTGCACGGCGAGGTGGTGATCGGTATCTCGGTACAGATCGCGCCCGTCATTTTAGATAGCGGCGAGACCGCTCTGCGCGTGATGGACGTCACGCCCGGCGGCCCCGGCGACGAGGCCGGCATCCAGAAGGGTGACCTTATCGTAGCGGCCGACGGCGAAGCGTTGACAAAGTCCACCGACCTTCTGCGTGTCCGCCGCCGGCATGAAGCAGGCGAAACGCTCAAGCTCTTAGTCGAGCGCGACGGCAAGCGCTTCACCGCAGACGTTGTTTTACGCGAAAGCGACACATGAGGATATCGACATGAAGAAAAAGCAATTTGCGCTTGGCTCGCTGCTCCTCGGCGCCGTCTCCTGGCTGTGCCTGCGGGGATTGCAGCACATTGAGCGCCGCATGAAAAAGAAACAGGAAAAGTAAAGAAGCAACGATCCCCGTCCGGCGGAAGGTTCCACCGGACGGGGATCGTTTTGTACTCTGCATCAGCGCTGCTTTTTCTGGTCGTTCCGTTCCTTTTATATTGCAATTTAGAGAATGGATTCTACAATACCACCATTTCTGATTTTAAACAAGTCTCCCCACTCAGAATAGTATCCATGCATAATAACAACCGAATCAACTTCATATTGCTGTGTAACTTCATATATTTGAGATGAAATATCGCACATATTATTTTCCAGCACGCTGAAAAACGCATATGAAAGGCCGGGATAGAACAATACCGCATCCGTTGAATAGTCCTTAATCGTTGTCACGCTGACCGGCTGTCGAAAATCTCTACGTTGCTCTGGGCAATTCATTTTTTTCTTTCCGTCATTGCAGCACACCATATATTTCCCTCTTGTCTGCAAATCATTGATATAGCGACGGATAAATCCCTCGGTTATCTCCGTTACATTCTCAATCAGCATTTCTTCTCCACACCATCTTTCAAACAGATGAAGTGTCTGCTCATAGCTCTCCATTGTCTTTTCGCTGAGTTGTTTGCTTTGGCAATAGAGCATGTACTCGTCGATCTGCCAAATCATTTTGTTAGTAAACATAAAAGCTCCCCCAATTCATCCGGTTTTGTCACCCAATGAATTGAGGGAGTCAGTATCTTTAAGGCGAAAGATTTATAGCTTTTTCAAAGCGTTTTCATTGTATTTTGGCCTTGTTCATCGCTTTGAAAAATTCCTGACTACTCGGAAAAAACCTTGTACCGCCTATACTTCACCTCACACCCTATAGATCTTCCGTTGTAAACGGATGCGGTCCGCGATCATGGCGATAAACTCGCTGTTGGTCGGCTTTCCTTTCGTGTTGGATACCGTGTAGCCAAAATAGCGCTGGAGCGTCTCAAGGTCGCCGCGGTCCCACGCGACCTCGATCGCATGGCGCACCGCGCGCTCAACGCGCGAGGGCGTGGTGCTGTAGCGGCGCGCGACCTCGGGATAGAGCACCTTTGTCACGGCGTTGATGACATCCATGTCCTGCACGGCGATGACGATGGCCTCGCGCACGTACTGATAGCCCTTGATGTGCGCGGGCACGCCGACCTCGTGGATCACTGCCGTGACCTCGCGCTCAAGCGCCTGCGACTCGTCCTCGCTCTCCTCACCCTCGTTGACCGCGCGGCGCATCTGGTCTAAAAGCGAGGTCAGCTCGCAGGGCTTGGGCATGAAGAACGATACGCCGCGGCTCATCGCCTGCGACACGATCTGATCGCGATAAAGAGCCGAGACGACAACTGTCTTCATCTGCACCTTGTCCTTCGCCGCCTGCTCGAGCACGCCAAAGCCGTCAAGTCCCGGCAGCAAAAGATCCATCACAAGAAGCTGCGGCTTTCGCTCCGCTATATCCTGCGCCGCAGCCAGTCCGTCGGCTGCGCATCCCACTACGTCGAACTCACCCGTTGCTTCCAATGCCTGTTTCAGTGCTGTGCGGAACTCCTCGTTTGCGTCCGCTAATACGACCGTGATCCTCTTGTCCATGTCATCCCGTCCTTTTCACACAAGTTTTCGCCGACCCAGCCGGCCAGCTTCAGCAGCAAAATGTGACGTCTTCGTTCTGCCATGGCTTTAAGCTAACATATTTGGACAGCGTTTTCAAGCGAGTTATGTCGAATCTAACCATCTTTTTCTAACTTTTTGCGTGAAAACTTGGTTGTTTTTACGGAATCTTAACACAAATGTTCTTCCATCTTGGTAGGTTATTCACTCGAAAGGCCCGCCGCAGAGAGCATATTTTCGATAAAAATACCATAACCTCTTGACGGATCATCCAGCAGGACGTGCGTGACCGCGCCAATGATCTTGCCATCCTGCAAAATCGCGCTGCCGCTCATTCCCTGCACCACGCCGCCGGTCTGCGCAAGAAGCTCCTCGTCCGTCACGCGCAGCAGCAGATTTCGCGTGTTGCCGGAAGGCGAATAGATTTTTTCGATCTCAATATCATACTCGCGTGTTTCATTGCCGGAAACGGTGGCTAAGATCGCCGCCCTGCCGGTCTTGATCTCATCCTTCTTTGCGATCGGCAGCGCCGCACCGGTGATCTTTGCTGCGTCCTCTGCCGAGAGCTTGCCGAAAATGCCGCATTCGGTGTTTGCGTAGAGCGTGCCGCTGTCGCGCGTCAGGTCAAAGTCGCCCTTGAGCTCGCCGGGCGAGGCGCGCTCGCCTTTTTTCACCGCCTTGACCGAGGCGTCCATGATGCTGCCGTGGTCGAGCGGCAGGAGCTGCCCCGTGTCCACATCCGTGACCCCGTGGCCCAGCGCGCCGAACGTGCCGCTCTGCGGATCAAAGAAGGTCATCGTGCCGATACCCGCCATACTGTCGCGCACCCAGGCGCCGAGGCGGTACTCGCCGTCCTCATCCTTCTCCGGCTCTGCGCTCAGTTCGATCGTGCGGCTGCCGCGCTTGACGGTCAGCGCCGCGGCGTCCTCGCCGTTTTCTGCCAGAAGCTGACGGAATTCCTCAATGGTATCCAGACTCTGCCCGCAGATGGCGGTGATGACGTCGCCCTCCTTGAGTCCGCAGTCCTTCGCCGGACTTTCCCCATCGGAAAAGCCGACGACGAGCACGCCATCGGAAAAGAGCTTGACGCCGACGGTCTGTCCGACGGGGATCAGCTCGCTGACCGTCCGGTCCGCCGCCTGCGCAGACGGCATTGCGATCGCGGCGGCGGCAAAAAATCCCAGCAGGATCGCCGCCGCTCGCTTTTTTGTGCGATGCGTTCCATCCATTCTCTCACCCCTTTAAAAAATACGGGCGGACGGCGCGCCCTGTGCGCGCAGCGCGCAGCCGTCCGCCCAACGCCGGAAATTTTTTCTTTCTCATTTCTTTTTCTCTGTCCGGCGCATTTACTTTCTGCGCTTCGGGCAAAATTAAAAGGTGCAAAATTTTGATGCACTGGCATCGCTTTTTGAAATGGCGCTGTAAATGCGGACAAAAAAATTCCGCAGACCAAAGTCTGCGGAATTTTGGGAATTGTTTCCATTTAACGCTCGCGGTTGAAAATTTTGAAGATGTCGTCGAACGGATCGGGCTCATCTTCGTGCTTGGCCTCTTCCTCGGCCTTTTCCTTGTCGAAGTCGAGCGGCGCAAGACCGGCAGCAGCGCTCTCGCCGCTCTGCTCCGCAGGCTTCTTATCCTTGTTGAAGTCCAGCGCGCCGGGCGCCTTGTCAAAGCCCGTGGCGATGACGGTGACGCGGATCTCGTCGTCGAGCGTCTCGTCGAACGTCGCGCCGAAGATTGTGAGCGCGTCGGGATGCACAGCCTCCTGCACGAGGGACGCTGCCTGCTCGACCTCGTCGAGGCCGATGTCCATCGAGCCCGTGACGTTGATGAGCACGCCGTGCGCACCGTTGATGGAGGTCTCCAGCAGCGGGGACGAAATGGCCATGCGCGCGGCCTCCTCGGCCTTGTTCTTGCCGGCGGCGCGGCCGACGCCCATGTGGGCAAGGCCTGCATCCTTCATAATGGCGGTCACATCGGCAAAGTCGAGGTTGATGAAGCCCGTGTCGCGGATCAGGTCGGAGATGCTCTGCACCGCCTGACGCAGCACGTCGTCCGCGATCTCGAACGCGTTGGCAAAGGTGATCTTCTGGTCGGTCGCGTGCTTGAGGCGCTCGTTCGGGATGATGACGAGCGAGTCGACCTTGGTCTTGAGCTCTTCGATGCCCGCTTCCGCCTGCGTCATGCGGCGGCGGCCTTCAAAACCGAAGGGCTTCGTCACGACGCCGACGGTCAGGATGCCCGCCTCGCGCGCGATCTCGGCAACAATGGGCGCGCCGCCCGTGCCGGTGCCGCCGCCCATGCCAGCGGTGATGAAGACCATATCGGTGTCCTCGAGCGCCTTGGCGATCTGGTTGCGGCTCTCTTCGGCGCTCTTGCGGCCGACCTCGGGGTCGGAGCCCGCGCCCTGACCGTGCGTCAGCTTTTCGCCGATCTGGATTTTATAAGTGGCGGCAGACACGTTGAGCGCCTGCTTATCTGTATTCACCGCGACAAAGTCGACGCCGCGCGCACCGGTGCGCACCATGCGGTTGACCACGTTGTTGCCGCCGCCGCCAACGCCGATGACCTTGATCTTAACTACGTTTTCAGGACCGGTCTCCAATCCGAATGCCATGTCGGTTCCTCCTGCAATCTGTTGTATGGGCAAGGCACTTGCCGCTGCAAGCGCCACAATATCAGGTATTTGCTATTTTAATTATTGTATTACGGTTTTCCCGCGGGGTCAATAGCAATCGGCCATTTCGGGGAAACTTTTTTACGTCAACTTCCGCCTTTATTCCGGGATGAAGTCAGCCCTGCCGTCGTTCATCAGGTTGATCGTGCCGGTCTGATTGGCTTCAAGCTGCTCCACCACCGTGCGCACATTCCCGAGCTTGTAGGCAATGTCCGCATCCCAGGGCATTTTGACCGTAAAGCGGTCCAAATAGGTAAAGGTGATGGCCGTGCCGTCGTTCAGGTCGATCTCGCCGATCATGGAGAGAAGCTGCTTATCCTCCGCCGTGCGCAGCAGCGTGAGCAGGCGCTCGAATTTATACGAATCCTCGTCCGCAAACGCCGCCATCGCGCCGACCGCAGGCTCGACGAGCGTGCAGCCGGTCACGCGCGCGCAGCCCTCGGGGATCTGCGATGCGCGCTCCAGAATTTTGCCCTCGTCGCTCATGAGCCATGTGCCGTTTTCGCCCGTCAGCGCAGCGGAGGCCGAGCACTCCGTCACGGTCAGAATGAGCGCGTCGGGGTATTTGCGGTTGATGACAACGGTCTCCACATACGGAAGCGTGTCGAAAATGGATTGTTTGACCTTATATTTGTTCAGCAGCACAAGGTTCTGCTCCTTCTGCACGCCCGCAGCCTCGATGATCTGCTCCTCGGTATAGCGCTCGTTGCCCTCCACCACGATCATATCGATGCGGAAGAACATCGTCAGCGCGCCGAGAAATGCGGCGATCACGACCGCGAGGCACAAAAGTCTCAGCGGGAAAGAGGCTCTTCCCCGCCTGCGCCGTCTGTTTCTTCGCTTTGACGCCATAGTTTTCCTGCCTTTTTTCTTCGGTTGCTTATGTACCCGTCTCCCGCCGCACATGCGCGCCCAGCACGCCAAGGTCGCGCTCGATGCTCTCATAGCCGCGGTCGATGTGCTCGATGCGCGAAATGCGCGTGAGTCCGTCGGCCTGCAGGCCCGCAATCACAAGCGCCGCGCCCGCGCGAAGGTCGGTGCACTTGACGCGCGCGCCGTGCAGGTGCTCGCGTCCCGTGACGACGGCCACGCGCCCCGCGACGCGCACCTCCGCGCCCATGCGCGCCAGCTCGTCGACATGGCGGTAACGGTTTTCAAAAATATTCTCTACAAAAACGGTGCTGCCCGCGCTTTTCAAAAGCGCCGCCATCAGCACCGGCTGCGCGTCCGTCGGAAAGCCCGGATAGGGCGCCGTGCGCACAGGGCGGATGGATCTGAGACTGCCATCACTTTGGAGGAAAACATCGTCCTCCCCGCTTTTGACCGTGCAGCCCGCCTCGCTCAGCGCGCCGGACACAGTCGAAAGCGGCCGCGGGTCGACGCCGCGAAGGCGCACTTCTCCCCCACAGCAGGCCGCGGCGCAGAGATACGTCGCGCCCACGATGCGGTCGGCGATGATGCGGTATTTCCCGCCGTGCAGCGCGCGCTTTCCCTCGACTGTGATGATCGAGCCTCCCGCGCCGCGGACGTTGCCGCCCATCGCGTTGATAAAGTTCTGTAAATCGACGATCTCCGGCTCGCGCGCGGCGTTGTAGATCGTCGTCACGCCGTCTGCGCCGCAGGCGCAGAGGAGCGCGTTTTCCGTCGCGCCCACGCTCGGCATGGGTAAGTACACATCGCTCCCGAGAAGCGTTCCGCCGCGGCACTTGAGCTCGCCGCCCGTCTCCCTGATCTCTGCCCCCAAGGCGCTCAGGGCGCTTAAGTGCAGGTCAATGGGACGCGGCCCCAGCTCGCAGCCGCCGGGATAACAGATCGTTGCTTCCTTGCAGCGCGCCAGAATCGCGCCGAGAAAGATGACCGACGAGCGCATCTCTCGCATCAGTGCGTCGGGCACGACCGCGCGGTCCATGCGCGCTGTGTCGACCACGAGCGCACTGTCCTCCCAGTGCGTGCAGCAGCCCAAGTGCCGCAAAATGGCAACGGACGCATCCACGTCCCGCAGCTTCGGGCAATTTTCGATCACGCAGGTGTCCGCGCACAAAAGCGTCGCCGCCAAAATCGGCAGCACACTGTTTTTTGAGCCTTGTATCGTGAGTTCTCCGTACAGGCGCTCCCCGCCCTCTACCAACAGCTCACACATCATATTCCCTCCCGCAAGCACATTACTTTTCCATCGTATGGCTTTTGCGGAAAATGGGTGACTGCTGGTTTTCACAGGGCAATAGTTGGGCATTTTCAGTATAGCTATTTTGCCGCGGCGCGTCAACTTCTTTTTGCCTTGCTTTCCCGCCCGCTTTGTGGCAAAATGAGACTGCTGGCATTTCTCCCCGAAAGGAGTTTTTCGATGAAAAAACCGCTGAAAATTGCGCTCTATGTTCTGTTGGCGCTTGTTTTGATCGTGCTGGCTTACGTCATCTATGTCTTTGCCGCGTACTACCGCGTGGAGGACTGGCAGACGCTCGACGTCGTGCAGTTCTCCGTGCAGGATCACACGACCGGCGGCGAAAGCGCGCTGCCGATGGAGAGCGCGCCGCAGACCGGCGTCACCTATCGCGTTTCGTCGGCCAACGTGGGCTTCGGCGCGTACAGCGCCGATTACAGCTTCTTTATGGACGGCGGCAAGGAGAGCCGCGCCCGCAGCAGGCAGGCCGTTGATGAGAATATGCGCGGCGAGGTCTCGCTCGTCAAAGACCTTTCGCCCGACTTCGCCCTCTTTCAGGAGGTCGACATCGACGGCACGCGCAGCTGGCACATCGCAGAGGACGCTTATCTCAGTGATGTGATGGAAAACAGCGAATTCAACGAGGTCTTCGCGCAGAATTATGACAGTCCCTACCTCTTCTATCCTCTTATTAACCCCCACGGCGCGAACCAGTCCGGTATCGTGACGCTCTCACGTCACCCGATCTCTTCCGCCGTACGCCGTTCGCTGCCGATCGAGACAAGCGTTATGAAGCTCGTCGACCTCGATCGCTGCTACTCCGTCAGCCGCATCCCGATGGAAAACGGCAGGGAACTCGTGCTCTATAACCTACATCTCTCCGCCTACACATCCGACGGCACGATCGCGACCGAGCAGCTGCAAATGCTCTGCGCCGACATGCTGGCAGAATACGAAAACGGCAACTACTGCGTCGCGGGCGGCGACTTCAATAAGGACCTGCTCGGCAATTCTGCCGAGATCTTCGGTGTCGCGGGCGGCGAGAACGACACCTGGGCGCAGCCCATCCCCGAGGGGACGATCCCCGACGGGCTCTCCCTTGTCGTGCCGTTTGACGTCGACCATCCCGTCGCCACCTGCCGCACGGCCAACGAACCCTACAACGAGGAGACGACCTTCCGCGTCACGGTCGACGGCTTCCTCGTGTCCGACAACGTCGAAGCCGTCTCCGCCGACGTCGTTGACGCGGGGTATCGCTACTCCGACCACAATCCCATCTATATGGACTTCATTTTGAAGGCGGAATAAAGCGTCAAAAGTAAAGGAAGCGAGCCTCACGGCTCGCTTCCTTTTTATTCTCTTTCACTTGAGCAGCGTCATCACTGTGTCGTAGATGCGCTTGGTCGCGTCGGGGATGCCGAGCGCCGCCATGTTTTGAGACATCGTCTCCATCCGCTGCGGATCGTTCAGGATGCCCGCCGCGGCGGCGAAGAGCTTCTTGCCGTCAAGGCCCTCTTCCGGCAGCACGAGCGCCGCGCCGTGGTCGCCGAGCAGCGCCGCGTTCTTCTCCTGATGGTGGTTCGTCACGTTGGGCGACGGCACAAGTATCGCCGGAACGCCGAGCGCCGTCAGCTCGCTGAGCGTGGACGCGCCCGCGCGGCAGATAACGAGGTCGGCGGCGCGCATGACAGTCGCCATGTCGTAGATGTACTCGCGCACGTCGAGCGCGGGATGCTCGGTGATCTTCAACCCGTCATCGTGCATCCACTGCTGCATCGGCTTCCAGCAAATTTCGCCGACGCCGTGGATATGGTAAAAGGGCTCCTTCGCGCTCTCAAGCGCCAGAAACTCCGCCATCGCGCGGTTCATCGCGTTCGACCCGAGGCTGCCCCAGAACGAGACGATGAGCTTGCGCCCGTCGTTCATGCCAAGTCTTTCCTTCGCCTGCTGCTTGCTGATCGTGAAGAAGTCGCCGCGCACGGGTGTACCGGTCACGACCACCTTTTCGGGGTGCTTGTAGTGCGCGCGGCAGTCCTCAAAGCCAACCATGATGCGGTCGCAGTGGGGCTCTAACTGCCGCGTCGTCAGGCCTGGCACAATGTTTGACTCGTGCACCGCCGTGGGGATGCCCGCCTTCGCGCCGTAGCGCACAAGTGGATAGCTCGCGTAGCCGCCGGTGCCGACGATCAGGTCGGGGTGAAAATCATTTAAGATCGCGTTCGCCTCACGCTCGGCGTGGGCGAGATTTTTGAGCGAGACAAGGTTGTGCTTGATCTCCGCAGGCCTGAACGAGCGGTGGAACGATGAAATGTTCACCGTACGGAACGGATAGTCCGTGTGCGCGATCAAATCGCGCTCCAGTCCGCGCTCCGCGCCGACGAATAAGATCTGCGTGCTTGCGTCCTTTTCCCGCATATAGCCCGCGAGCGCAAGCGCGGGGTTGACATGCCCCGCCGTGCCGCCGCAGGTAAAGATGACCTTCATAGCCGTTTTCTCCTTCCCGCGTCAGCGCATCTGGCGCGAAACGCTCAGTACGATGCCGACCTCGGCCAGCTGCACGGCAAGCGCCGTGCCGCCGTAGCTGAAAAACGGCAGCGAAATACCCGTGTTCGGGATCAGATTCGTTACGACCGCGATGTTCAGGAATACCTGCAAGGCGATCTGCGTCGTCACGCCGACGGCAAGAAGGCTTCCGAAGCGGTCGCGCGCGTGCAGGGCGATCCAGTAGCCGCGGATGATGAGCAGCGCGAACATGACCATGATGATCGTCGCGCCGACAAGGCCGAGCTCCTCGCAGATGATGGCAAAAATAAAGTCGTTGTGCTCTTCGGGCAGGAACAGAAACTTCTGCCGGCTCTTGCCAAGGCCCAGTCCGAACAATCCGCCCGAACCGATGGAGAGCAAGCTCTGCCGGATCTGATAGCCCTTATCGCGCATCCACTCTTCGTTGAACGGGTCGAGCCAGATGTCGATTCGGCTCGAGTTGTAGGTGATGATGCCGGTCGCAAAGGCGTAGATCACCAGCAGCACCAGCGCAAAGCCGAGACCGACCCAGTAGTTGCGGATACCGCCGACGTACATCATCACCGCGCCGATGCCGAGCAGCAGCACCATACCGGAAAGATGCGGCTCCTTCGCCATCAGCGCCGCAATCACGCCGAGGATGGCAACATAGGGCACGATGCCGTAGCGCAGCGTGGCCATTTTGTCTTTCTTCTTCGAAATGCTGTCGGCAAAATAGAGGATGATGCCGACTTTGGTGATCTCAGACGGCTGGAACTGGATGGGTCCGAGACGGATCCAGCGCTGCGCGCCGTGCGTCAGTCGGCCCGTGCCGATGCCCGGGATCAGAACGAGCACCAGCAGGATGATGGAAAAGATCAGCAGCATCTTCGCCACCGCGCGATAGCGCTCGTAATTGATCTTGCCGACGACGAACATCGCCGTGACGCCGAGGACCGCGAAAATGCCCTGACGGATGAGGTAGTACGCGGGGTTACCCTCTTCATAGTAGGCCGAGGGGAAACTGGCGGAAAACAGCATGATCAGGCCCACGCCCACGAGCGTGAGCACCAGCAGAAGATACGGAAGGTCCAGCGATCCGCGGCCCGCTTCGCGCGCCGCCGCCTCGATGGCCTTCGCCCGCTCGCGCTGCTCCTGCCGCAGCAAGCGTTCTTCCTTGGTCATGCAGTCTTCCCCCTTTCATACTGATTGCAACCAAGCGTCGCAGACTTTCGCGCCCGCAGGCGCGAAATATTTTTAATCATTTTTCGCCGCGACCGGTGCGTGGCGAAAAATACTTCTCGCAGAGTGAGTGTCGAGCCGCCAAGGGCGGCGAGGCACAGAGCGCCGCGCATCCCCTCTCATTTTTGAGAAACGGCTTGCCGTTTCTCAAAAATGAAATCTGTTGAGTACTCCGAACAGCGCCGTCAGGCAGCACAGCGCGCTCACGCTGGTGAACACGGCGACGAGCTTTACCTCGCTCCAGCCGCAGAGCTCAAAGTGATGGTGCAGCGGCGCCATTTTGAAAAGGCGCTTGCCGTGCGTGGCTTTGAAGTAGATGACCTGCAAAATGTCGGACAGCGTCTCGCAGATGTAGACAAAGCCGACGGGGATCAGCACAAGCGGCATATCGTAGGCAAAGGCGAGCGCCGCCACCGTGCCGCCGAGAAACAGTGAGCCTGTGTCGCCCATGAAGACCTTGGCGGGGTGGAAATTATAGATGAGGAAGCCGAGAATTCCCCCGACGAGCGCCGCAGCATAAATGCCGAGCTGCTCATAGCCCTGCCACCAGATGGCGAGCACGGTGAAAAACAGGCCGACCGGCACTGTCACGCTGCCGGCCAAGCCGTCGATGCCGTCCGTGATGTTGACGGCGTTGACCGTGCCGACGATGACAAACGCCGCGAACACCATGTACACCCACCAGCTCATGACGATCTGCGTGTTGAAAAACGGCACGTAGAGGTTTGGCGTCAGCATACCCTCAAATCGCATCAGGCAGAGGAACGCGACCGCCGCGGCGAGCTGGAGCAGGAACTTCTGAATGGCCGTGAGGCCGAGGTTCTGCTTGTGCTTCACCTTTTCAAAGTCGTCTAAAAATCCGATGCCGCCGAAGATCAGCGCAAAAAAGAAGATGTAGAGGTGCTCAAAGTCCCCCGCCATCATGCCCTTCCAGCCGCAGATCAGGATAGAGACGAAGATGCCGAGGATGAACATTAAGCCGCCCATCGTCGGCGTGCCGGCCTTTCCGGCGTGCCAGGTGGGGCCGTCCTCGCGGATGCTCTGTCCGGCCTTGAGCTTTCTCAGCTCAGGGACCAGAAATTTTCCCGTGATCGCGGAGACCGCGAAGCTCAGTATGCAGGCAATGATGATCTTCATGTTCGTTTTCCTTCGCCGCGTCGGCGGCGTCCTTCCTTTGTACTTGCGCGAACCTCTCGCGCACGACCTCCCTCTCGTCGAGGTGGTATTTTATCGTTCCGATCTCCTGATAGGTCTCGTGCCCCTTGCCGCAGAGGACGACGACGTCGCGCGCTTTCGCCTCGCGCAGAGCAAAGCCGATGGCCTCGCGCCGGTTTTCGATGACGGCGAACGGCGTTCTGCTCTCCAAAATGGCGGGGAGCACATCGCGCAGGATGGTGTAAGGGTCTTCGGTGCGGGGATTGTCGCTCGTGAGAACAACGAAGTCCGAGAGCGCCGCGGCGATGCGGCCCATGCGGGGTCGCTTTGTCCTGTCGCGGTCGCCCCCGCAGCCAAAGAGCGCGATGACGCGCCCGTCGGCAAAGCCGCAGACCGTGGAGAGAATATTTTTGAGCCCGTCGGGCGTATGCGCATAGTCAATGATGACGGTGAACGGCGCACTCAGCGGTACGACCTCGCACCGGCCCTTGACGCCGACACATTCCGTCAGCGCCTTCGCCGCATCGGAAAGCGGCACGCCGAGCGCCTGCACGGCGCAGAGCGCCGCGAGCGCGTTATAGAGCGAAAAGCCGCCGGGGATGCCGATTTTCGTCTCCTCGTGGTCGAAGTCGGTGCAGGCGGTAAAGCGCACACAGTCGTTTTCGTAGCGGGCACGCCAGCCGACAAGGTCATTCGTCATGCCCTGCCCGAATGTGATCCGCTCGCCCGTAAAGCGGGCGAGCAAGCGCTCCGTCCACGCGTCGTCGCCGTTGACGCAGGCGATGTCGCACTGGTCGAAAAGCCGCGACTTTGCATCACAGTAGGCCTCCATCGTGCCGTGGTAGTCAAGATGATCCTGCGTCAGGTTCGTGAAAACACCGACGCGGAATCGGATCCCTTCTACCCTGCTCTGCATCAGCGCGTGGGACGAGACCTCCATCACGGCATAGGTGCAGCCCGCATCGACCATCTGGGCAAGCAGGCGCTGCACGGTCAGCGCGTCGGGCGTTGTGCGGTCGGTCGGGATGGTCTTGTCACTGATCAAATTCTGATTCGTGCCGATCAGGCCGACCTTTGCGCCCTTTGTGCGCTCCAAAAGCTGTTTGATAAGATACGTCGTGGTCGTTTTGCCGTTTGTGCCGGTCACGCCGACCACGGTGAGTTTTCCCGCCGGAGTACCATACCATACCGCCGCGCAAAGCGCAAGCGCTTTGTGCGCATCCGGCACTAAGATATAGGGAATTTCCGTCTCCGGCGGATGCTCGCACACGGCGCAGGCCGCGCCGCGCGCTTTGGCTTCGGCGATAAACTCGCCGCCGTCCTCCTTCTCCCCCGGCAGGGCGAAGAAGAGGAATCCCTCTTCTACCTTGCGGGAATCGAGCGCAAGGCCTCTGACTATCAGGTCAGGCGGCACATGCACCGTTTTGTCTTCTAATGCGGAAATAAGCTCAGATAACTGCGTTTGAAAAATTCCTTTCGGAATTGGGTCTTGCTGTCTTTAGTCGCGCACCGAGCTGTCGCTGAACTGGACGCGCACGACCGTACCGGCCTCGACCTCCGTGCCCGCGGCGATGCTCTGCGAGATGGCGCGCACCGTGGACGAGCTTGCGTTCGTCGCGCCGGAAACGCCCATGATGAGCCCCGCGTTCACGATCTTCTGGTTTGCGGTCGCGGCGCTGTCGCCCACGACGTTCGGGACGATGCACTTGTCAGTCGACTTCTCCGCGCCGAGGTAGAGGATGATCTCCGCGCTGTTCGGTACGATCGCGCCGCCTGCGGGCGTCTGGTCGGTGACGGTATCGCCGCTGCCGACGGTGCGGAAGCTGAAGCCGTTCGCGCTCAGGCGCTCGGCCGCCGCGTCCTTGCTGAGGCCGACGACGTTCGGCACAGTCTTATCCGCGCCGACGAGCTCTTCAGCGGTGTAGCTCGGCTCAATGCCGAGATACGGCAGGATCTCGCCCATGACGGAACTCGCCACGGGGGCGACCATGTTACCGCCGGAAACGTAGGTACCGGTCCACTTGCTCGGCTCGTCGAGCGTCAGGAGCATCATCACCTGCGGGTCATCCGCGGGGGCGAAGCACACGAACGAGACGATGACGCCGCCGCCGACCTTATCGGCCGTGCCGGTCTTGCCGCCGATGCGGTAGCCCGCGACCTGACCGTTCTTGCCCGTGCCGCTTGTGACCTCATACTCCATGATGTCGCGCACAAGCGCGGACGTCTCCTCGGAGACGACCTGACGGATGGGCGTGGAGTCGTGCTTGGAGACGACGTTGCCGTCCTGGTCGGTGATCTCTTCGACAAGATAGGGCGTATAGAGGTAGCCGCCGTTGACGCAGGCGCACTGCGCCGCCAGCAGCGCGATGGGCGTGACGTTGAAGTTCTGGCCGAAGGCGTAGCACGCCAGCGCCAGCGTCGAATATTTAATTTCGCTGTTGACGAAGCCGCTGGCCTCGCCCGTGGTGTCGACGCCGGTCTTCTCCGTCAGGCCAAAGTCCAGCATGTACTGGTAAAACTTGTCGTTGCCGATGCGAAGGCCGATGTTGATGAACGCGGGGTTGCAGGAGTTGGCGAACGCCTGCGTCAGGTTTTGCTGGCCGTGACCGGGCGCGCGCTTGGAGCAGTTGATGGTCTCGCCCTCGATCTTTACGCTGCCGCTGCAATAGAAGCCCGTGTTCAGGTCGACAACGTTTTCCTCAAGCGCCATCGCGAGCGTCAGTGTTTTGAACGTGGAGCCCGGCTCGTAGGTGTCGTTGATGGCCTTGCTGCGCCACTGCTTGTTGAGAAGGTCTCTCATGTTTTCGAGGACCTGCTCCTCCGTCATGCCGGAGGTCAAAAAGTCGTTGTAGACCGTGCCGGGGGAATTCAAGTCGTAGGTCGGCAGCGACGCCATCGCCAGCACCGCGCCGGTGTTGACATCCATGACGATGCCCTCGGCGCCCTTGCCGGTGCCGAAGCGCGCCTCGAGCTCCTGCACACCTTTCTCAAGGTAATACTGGATGGTCGTGTCGAGCGTCGTGTGCAGGTCGCAGCCGTTTTCCGCGTCGAAATACTGGTCGTACTGGTAGAGCACGGAGCGGCCGTCGCGGTCGCGCGCGGTGACGACCATACCGTTCTCACCGGTCAGCTCGTCGTTGTACGCCGCCTCAAGTCCCATCGCACCGCCGAGGTCATTGGTAAAGCCGATGACCTGTGAGGCGAGCGTCCCCTTGGGATAGGTCCTCTTGCTCGTCGGACGAATGAAAACGCCCTTGAGGTCGTTCTCATTGATGAATTCGCGCACCTTGTCGGCGAGCTCATCGTCCGCCTTTTTCTTGAGCTCTTCGTACTGCGAGTTCGTTTTCTCCATCTTTTTGAGGATGTCAGCGGGGTCAAGGTCCAGAATTTCAGCAAGGCCGCCCGCGATCAGGTTTTGATCCTGATCGTTTTCGATGATCTCCTTCGGAGAGATGAAAATATCCTCCGCCGAGGCGGACATCGCCAGGATGGTGCCGTTTCGATCGTAGATCGTGCCGCGGCTCGCCTCCACCGTGGTGCGCAGCGTTTGCTGGCGCACAGCGACGGACTGGAGCTCGTCATGCTCGGCGATCTGCCAGTGATAGAGTTGGGTGAAGAGCAGCACAAACGTCATCACGCCGAACACGCCCAGAAGCAGCAGCGTTCTTGTCTGAATGATGCGGTTTGCGCGGCGCGCGGATTCGGGCCGTCTTTTCTGGTTCTGGGGGCGTGGTGCCACAGTCGTTCATCCTCCTTAAAAATGGAAAAGGAGTAAGGAAGCTCCTTACTCCTTATGTATAGCTTCGCTCATTTGAAATATTCCACCACTGCGCATACGCCGTTGCCAAGCGACGTGAGCACCCGCGACAAAACGTTCTGGCTCTTCTGCTGGTAGACGACCACGCTGTCGGGCTCCGACAGGTCGATGTAGTAGACCTGCGAGGCGCTGGGCTTGGCCATACCGGCCGCGGCCGCCGCCTCCTTGATGGTGGTGAGGTCAAAGGTTTTTTCGTAGCGCGTGAGCAGCGCGACATGCTCGTCCTCGAGCGTGGAGATCTCCTTCTGCACGGAGACGACCTGCGCGGAGATTTCCGTCAGCTGTGCGCGGCACATGATCATCAGCGCGACCATTGCGGCCAGCGCCATAAAGCCGCACAGCGTGCCGAGCGAGACCTTTTCGCGCTGACGGCGGACGGGCGCAGCCTTTTTCTGCACCTTCCGCTGCGGGGGACGCATGAATTCCTCGCGCTGACGCTCGTGCTCGCGCTCGTATTCACGCTCGCGGCGCAGCCTGCGCTGGCGCTCTTCGTAGGCGGGATCGTAAGCGAGATTGCCATTGACTCGTCCGCTGTAGCGGCGGTATTTCATGTTCTGCTCTCTGCGGCTGGCCATGGCGATCTCCTTTCTTTTGCGTATTTTCGGCTGTTGTCAGCACTTTTCCGCGACGCGCAGCTTGGCGCTGCGGGCACGGGGATTCTCTGCGAGTTCTTCTTCGCCCGAAACGATGGGCTTTCTTGTGATGAGCTTGACCTTTGGCTTTCGTCCGCACACGCACACCGGAAATTCCGGCGGGCAGATGCAGCCCTGTGCAAGCTCCTGTAATTTCTTCTTGACGATGCGGTCTTCGAGCGAGTGGAACGTGATGACCGCGAGCCGTCCGCCCGGTTTCAGATTTTTCTCCGCCGCGTCGAGCATCGGCGGAAGCTCGCCCAGCTCGTCGTTCACGGCAATGCGGATGGCCTGAAAGCTGCGCTTGGCAGGGTGCTGCTTTTCGCGCAGCGCGCTCGCGGGCATGGCCGAACGGATGATATCGGCGAGCTCAAGCGTCGTTTCGATGGGCTTTTGCTCGCGGTGCTGGCAAATTCTCTTCGCGATGGCGGGCGCATAGCGCTCCTCGCCGTATTCAAAGAGGATGCGGCGCAGCTCTTCATAAGAATAGGTATTCACGACCTCGCGCGCGGTCAGTGCGGCGGATTCGTCCATGCGCATATCGAGCGGCGCATCCTGCTTGTAGGAAAACCCGCGCTGCGCTTCGTCGAGCTGCGGGGAGGAAACGCCGAGGTCAAAAAGCATCCCGTCCACGCCGTGGACGCCCAGCTCGTGCAGCACAGCGTCGAGCGCGCTGAAATTGCTGTGGACGAGCGTGACCTTGTCCAAATAATCGCCGAGGCGGCGGTTTGCCGCTTCGATCGCGGTCTCGTCACGGTCAAGCGCAATGAGACGGCCCGTCGTCAGGCGGCGCACGATCTCGAGCGAATGTCCGGCGCGACCGAGCGTGCCGTCCACATAGATGCCGTCGGGCTTGATGGCGAGCGCGCCGAGGCACTCGTGCAACAGTACCGGCTTATGGCCGTAGTTCTCTTCCATATCAGAATCCCAGCTCTTCCATCACGGCGGCCAGATTCTCGGGATTGAGCTCCTCGGCCTCGATCTCTGCCCACTTCTCCGCATTCCAGATCTCGGCGCGGTTCGAAACACCGATCACGACCACGTCTTTTTCAAGGTGGGCGTAGGCTCTGAGCTTCTGCGGCAGGACGATGCGCCCCTGCGCGTCGGGCTCGCACTTGGCGGCGTTGGCGAAGAGCGGGCGCATGGCCTTGGTCTTCGTGTAGGGCAGACTTTCAAACTTTTCGGTGAAGCGCGCCCAGGAGGCGTCGGAATAGATGCTCAGGCAGGAGTCCATGCCCATGGTGACATAAAACGTGTCGCCGAGCTCCTCGCGCAGCTTCGCGGGGATAAAGAGCCGCCCCTTGGCGTCGATCGTGTGCTGATACTGACCCGTCACGGCGGCTGGCCCCCTTTTTCTGTGCATTTTCGCATACAGAGGGCACGAAAGCGCGGCCTTTTCTTCATTTTGGAAAAAGCCGTGCCGCGTCCGATCTGATGCTTATGTGGGAAAGTAAGCCATTTTCATGGTATGATACACCACTTTCCCCCACCCTTGTTTTGAGTATACGAGATTCACATAAAAAATGCAAGCAGAAATTTCCCTGAGATTTCAAGCCTTTTACCGCTTTTTCCTGTGAAAATTCGGCCAGTGCACCGTATTTTTAAAACGCATGTTCTACTTTGGTTTTGGTTAAAAAAGGGCCGCCACAATATCTTGTGGCGGCCCTTTATGCTATGCCCAAATATAGATTATGTCTACCGATCATGTCGATTTTTGTCACTTTTAACAAAATTTTATCCGTTCTGTGTCTGCTTTTCGGCTGACTGTGCCAGCTCCTCGCGGCGCTTCTGCATCTGCTCGGCAGAGGCGGCGCGGAAGCGCACGCGGGACTGCTTGACCTCCTCGAGCGCCATCTGGATGGCCTCCTCGGTGCGGCGCAGCGCATCCTCGGTGTACTCGTTGGCCACGCGGTACATTTCGCGCGAGCGGTCCTCGGCCTTTTTGATGATCTCGTGGCTCTTTTCGCGGGCGATACCGAGCACCTCGGTCTCGGAGACCTTGTTCTTCGCGTCCTGCTCGGCCTGCTGCATCATGCGCTCGACGTCGCGCTTGGCGGCCTTGACATAGTCCTCCTTTGCGCGGATGAGCTCCTGCGCGCGGGAAAGCTCCACCGGGAGCTGGGCGCGAATCTCGTCGAGCAGGTCGAGCGCCTCGTCGCGGTTCAGAATGCACTTGTCGCTCGTCAGCGGCGCGTTCTTCGCGCCGTCGATCATCTCGTAAAGCATATCCAAAAGATGCTGCACATCATTGTTCGCCATGGTCTTCTCTCCATCCTTTCACAAGCTCCGCCGCGCGCAGCGGCATATATTTTTCAAGGTCTTGCCCGTATTTGATCATTTCGCGCACCATCGTGGAACTGATGTGCTGATACTTCGGCTCCGCGACCAGCAGCACCGTTTCGAGCGCGCCGTCCGACACATCGCGATAGATGAGCGAAAGCTGCTGCTCGGCGTCAAAATCCACGCTGTTGCGCACGCCGCGCACGAGAAACTGCGCGTTTTTGCGCAGCGCGTAGTCGGTCAGAAGTCCGCCGCCGAGCTCAGCTTCCACATTGGGGAACTCCTCGACGCTCGCGCGCATGAGCGCGAGCTTCTGCTCGTCGGTGAACATCGGGTGCGTCTTCGTCCCGTTCGGCACGATGGACACATACACGCGGTCAAAGAGCTTCGATGCGCGCGCGATAATGTCCTGATGCCCGATCGTCACAGGGTCGAACGAGCCGGGAAACACTGCGATTCTCATGTCTCTTCCTCCACCGCGCGGTGATAGATGCTCACCTTGATCTTGCCGTAGCGGTACTCGCGATACAGTCCGTACGGCGCGGGAAGCTCGGGAAGCGTCTGGTTCTGCGGACTTTCCGCGACCATTATACCATGGGGTGATAAAATGTCAAACTGCGCGATCTTTTCCATCGCCTGCTCCAAAAGTCCGCTTTCGTACGGCGGATCGAGGAAGATGATGTCGAACCTCCCGCTCTGCGTGCCGAGCGCGGCGAGCGAATCACCGCAGATGACCTGCGCGTTTTCTTCCAGATGGCACAGCGCGAGATTTTCGCGCACGAGCTTGACCGCGTCTGCACGCTTGTCAACAAAAAGCGCGCTTTTTGCCCCACGCGAGAGCGCCTCGATGCCGAGCTGCCCCGTGCCCGCAAAAAGATCGAGCACGCGCGCATCCTCCACGTCGAACTGGATACAATTAAAAATACTTTCCTTGACCTTGTCGGTCGTCGGGCGGGTCTCCATGCCCTTGAGCTCGCCCAGCCGCCGTCCGCGCGCCGAGCCTGTGATAACCCTCATGTTTATCCCTCCGCAGCGCCCAAAGCGGGCGCAATGAACTCGTTAGTTTCCATAATACGTGAATTTCCGTTTATTTTCAATAGAGTCCTTGACATTTTCCCGCATTTTACGCAAAATATTTTCTCTTGTTATTCTGCACCGCTTCGTATATAATGATATAGTCATATCATATCGACCAGGGAGAAAGGAGTATCTTCCATGATCAGGCTACAAACCGAAAAGGGCGAAGTCAGCATTTCCGACGCTGCCCTGTCTAATATCACCGGCGCCGCGGCCACGAGCTGCTTTGGTGTCAAGGGCATGGCCTACCGCTCGATGACCGACGGGCTCGTCCACCTGCTGCGCCGCGAGGCGATGAGCAAGGGCGTGCGCATCATTCCCCACGAAGAAGGGGACATTTCCATCGAGCTGCACATCGTTGTGGAGCACGGCGTGAACATCGCCGCCGTCTGCCGCTCCATCATCAATCAGGTGCGCTATATGGTCAGCGAAAACACCGGCGCAAGCATCCGCAGCATCGACGTTTGCGTCGACAGCATGAATCTCTAAAAACCGAGGAGGACATCATCCTATGCACGATACCATCAATGGTGCCATGTTCAAGGAGATGCTGCTCTTCGGCACCGTCTCCATCGCACAGGCACAGCAAGCTATCAATGATTTGAATGTATTCCCCGTTCCCGACGGCGACACGGGCACGAACATGAGTCTTACCATCCAGACCGCGGCGCAGGAGCTCAAGAAGATCGAGCCCGCGACGGTCGATCAGGCCGCCTCTGTCACGGCGTCCGCGCTGCTGCGCGGCGCGCGCGGCAACTCCGGCGTCATTCTGTCGCTTCTCTTCCGCGGCATCTCCAAGGAGCTCAAGGGCTGCAAGGAGGCCGACGGCGCGGCGTTTGCCGCCGCGCTTCAGGAGGGTGTCGCCGCGGCGTATAACGCCGTGATGAAGCCCGCCGAGGGCACGATCCTGACCGTTTCGCGTCTCGCTGCCGAGCGCGCCGTGAACGCGGCCGAGGAGCACAACAGCGTCGAGTACGTCATCGAGCAGGCCATCGCCCAGGGCGAGATCACGCTCGCGCAGACGACTGACATGAACCCCGTTCTCAAAAAGGCCGGCGTCGTCGACGCGGGCGGCAAGGGCTTCCTGCTGATTCTCGGCGGTATGCTCAGCGCCCTGCGCGGCGAGGAGCGCCCCGAGCTCACCGAAGAGAATGCACAGGAGAAGGCCGATTTTGCCATGCTCAACGAAGAGGACATCACCTTCACGTTCGACACCGTGTTCATCGTCCGCAAGAGCGGACGCAGCATTGAGCCGTTCCGCCGCTTCCTCGACGGCATCGGCGATTCGCTCGTCATCGGCGAGGACGACGAGGCTTTCAAAGTCCACGTTCACACCGACATTCCGGGCGAGGCGCTGACCGAGGCGCAGAAGTACGGCACGCTCGAGCTCGCGAAAATCGAGAACATGCGCACGCAGGCCCAGCAGCTCGCCGCCGGCGGCAAGGCCCAGTCCACCGACGACCTTGAGGCCATCGAGCAGGAGCTCGAAGCCGCCGAGCACGAAAATGCCGGTGAAGCCGAGCCCGAAAAGGACTTTGGCTTCCTCGCGGTCTGCGCGGGTGAGGGCCTTGCGAACGTCTTCACCGACCTTGGCGCCGACGGCGTCATCAGCGGCGGACAAACTATGAATCCCTCGACCGAGAGCATCCTCAAGGAGATCAAAAAGGTCCCCGCGCACACCGTTTTCGTGCTGCCGAACAACAAGAACATCATCATGGCCGCACAGCAGTGCATCGGCCTGACGGAGAAGACCGTCGTGGTCATCCCAACCGCCTCCATCCCGCAGGGCGTGAGCGCGATGATGGCCGTCGATCCCGACATGAGCGACGCAGACGCCATCGCCAAGGCGATGACGGACGCCGCGCAGTGCGTCTCCACCGCGCAGATCACCTACGCCGCGCGCAATTCCGATTTTGACGGCTTCGACATCCACGAGGGCGATTATCTGGCACTTCTGGACGGCAAGCTGCTCGGCACCGACCGCGACGTCTCCGCACTGCTCGACGGGCTCTCCGACGAGGCAGCGTCCCGCGAAGCGGAGTTCATCACCGTCTTCTACGGCGAGGATGTGAATGAAGAGGACGCGCACAAGGCGTGCGACGCCTTCACCCGCAAGTGCCCGGATGCCGAGGTCAATCTGATCTGCGGCGGCCAGCCGGTCTATTACTATATCATCTCGATCGAATGACCCAAGCACAGCAAAGCGGAGCAGGATTTCTCCTGCTCCGCTTTTTTCTGCCCGTCAGACGTTCATCTTCCGCCCGAGGAGCTTCATCAAGAGCTCTGCGTGGCGGTATTCGTCTTCGCTCATCGCCGCAAACAGCTTGCTGAGGCACAGGTCCAGCGTCTCCTCTCCCGCGCGGGCGTAATTGTAGCCCGCACAAGCCTCCGCATGGTAGAGGCTGCGCAGCAGCGCGCAGAGGTCGCACGTATCCGGCTGCTCCACGCACACGCGCGGGCAGTATGCCTTGCCGGTGATTAAGTAGATTGCGGCAGCCAGATCGCGCGCGTGGCGCTTCTCGTCCTCGCTCAGCGCGCGGAAGGCTCGCGCCATCTCGCGCCGCGGCGTGCACGAGGAGAGATACGCGTACACCTGCGCATCGCCAAGTTCCTCGCGCAGAAAGCCCTGCAGCACCTCGACCGATACGCTTGCCTCGCTGCCCATGCAGCAAGGGTCCGTCTCCGCGCCCGGGAGCGTGAGCTCGCTATCCTGTGCGCTCATCTGTGTGTTTGCATTGTCCGCCATCGGGTACGGGTCCTCCCCCGGCGCGACGCGCTTCCACACCTCGCGGCATGCTTCATAGTCGCAGGCGCAGGGCTTTTTTATTTCCGTCATGTTCTTCTTCCCCTTTCCGGAACGGTTCTCGTCTCTATCCTATGCGGGCATTTTTCAGGCGTGCAGAGCCGATATTTTCCTATTTCCCGCAGGGAAAAAGAAAATCTTGAAAATCGCACCTCTCTCGTTGATTTTTTCCATTTTTTCTGGTAAACTACATTTGTTTTGTATTTTTGTGCATTTTGTTGCATTTGCAACTTTTCATTCTCTGCCATCTGGTCCATACTAAAGACAAGCAATGGCAGTTTCTGTAAGGAGGTCTTCTTTTCATGCTGGAACTGAAGCACATCACCTATACCGTCTCCACCCCTGAGGGAGAGCAGACGATCTTAAACGACATTTCCATCGACATTCCTGACCGCAAGCTCATCGTCTTCACCGGCCCCAACGGCGGCGGCAAAACGACGCTCGCCAAGGTCATCATGGGCCTTGTCACGCCGACGGGCGGCCAGATCCTCTTCAACGGTCAGGACATCACGCACCTTGGCATCACCGAGCGCGCAAAACTCGGCATCAGCTACGGCTTTCAGCAGCCGCCGCGCTTCAAGGGCATCACGGTGCGCAACCTTCTGACCATCGCCTCGGGCGATGCAAACCTCAGCAAGGACAAGTGCTGCAAGTACCTCACGCAGGTAGGCCTCTGCGCCAACGACTATCTCGACCGCGAGGTCGACGTCTCCCTCTCCGGCGGCGAGGTCAAGCGCATCGAGATCGCGACGCTCCTCGCCCGCGGCAGCGAGCTGATGATCTTCGACGAGCCCGAGGCCGGCATCGACCTGTGGAGCTTCGCCCGCCTGACCGAGACGTTCGAGCAGCTGCGCCAGCGCGAGCTTGCGACGATGATCATCATCTCGCATCAGGAGCGCATCATCCAGCTCGCCGACGAGATCGTCGTCGTGGGCGGCGGCGAGCTGAAGCACCGCGGCAGCACAGAAGAAATTTTCCCGCTCATCATGGCGGACACGCTGGGCTCCTGCCCAGTGCTGAACAAGTAAGGAGGTAGTACACAATATGATCACCGAAATCGACGCTTCCCTGCTTGAAAAGATCGCCGACCTGACGGGCAAGCCCGTCGGCGCGTTCAACATTCGAAAGGACGGCGGATGCGAGGCGCGCCAGTCCACCGAGCACATCGCCATCGACCCGCAGCCCGAGGGCAAAAGCGGCATCATCATCCGCATCAAGGACGGTACGAAGGGCGAGCAGTGCCACATCCCCGTCATCATCAGCAAGAGCGGCGTGACCGAAATGGTCTACAACGACTTCTACGTCGGCGAAAACTGCGACGTCGACATCGTCGCAGGCTGCGGCATCCACAACTCCGGCTGCAACGAGAGCCGCCACGACGGCGTCCACACGTTCTACGTCTCCAAAAACTCCCACGTACGCTATGTGGAAAAGCACTACGGCGAGGGTGACGGCGAGGGTTCTCGCGTGATGAACCCCACCACGATCGTCTACCTTGACGAGGGCGCGAGCATCCAGATGGAGACCGTGCAGATCCGCGGCATCGACTCCACCGTGCGCAAGACGAAGATCGTCTGCGGCAAGGGCGCCGAGGCCGTCATCACCGAGCGCCTTCTCACTCACGGCAAACAGCACGCCGAGAGCGACATGGAGATCGAGCTCAACGGCGAAGATGCGCGCGGCCGCGTCATCTCCCGCTCCGTTGCGCAGGATGAGTCCAAGCAGATCTTCCACCCCGTGGTCGTCGGCAACAGCAAGTGCTTCGGCCATGTGCAGTGCGACTCGATCATCATGGGCAAGGCCACGATCGAATCCATCCCCGCCATCACCGCGAATTCGACCGACGCGCAGCTCATCCACGAGGCTGCCATCGGCAAGATCGCAGGCGACCAGCTCTTAAAGCTCCAGACCCTTGGTCTCACCGAGGAGGAGGCCGAAGACACGATTCTCAAGGGCTTCCTCGCCTGAAAAATTTGATAGGAACCGACGAAAAAGCGCGACGCCCGAGATCGGGCATCGCGCTTTTTCTGTTGCTGTGTTGGTTCAATCGGTGAAATCAGGATAACCGTCTTTGAGAGACTCATCGTAGATCGCACGCTCGCCGCCGATGAATTTGGGACGCGTCCGCGCGGCCAGCACAATGGCCTGACCGATGCGGTTCTGCTTCAAGCGAACGGGAACGGCGACCTTTTTGAGGTGCATGCCGATCAGCGTGCCGCCGATGTCAAGTCCGGCGTCGGCGTGTATCTCTTCGAGCGCCACGGGATGGCGGAACGCTTTGTACGCGGCCGTCGCAAACGAGCTGCCCGCCTTGGGCTGAGGCAGGACGTTGACGATCTCGCCGTTCGGCACAGCCTCGTGCTCCACGATCAGCGCGCGGTTCAAATGCTCGCAGCACTGGGCGGCAAGATACACGCCCATGGGCGAAAATACGCTGGAGAGCCCTCGGAAGATGGCGTCCGCCACCTCCGGCGTCGACCAGCTGCCGACCTGATGGCCCACGACCTCGCTCGTGCTGCAGCCGATGACGACGATCTGTCCGCGGCGCAGATGTGCGATCTCCGCAAGCTCGCGCGCCGCCTCTGCCGCCTCCTGCTCCGCCTGTTCCACCAGACGATGATTTTCTACCTCATGTACGATTCCCGCCATGATCTGACACCTCTTTAGAAATTTATTATGCCAGCTTCTCCGTCACCTTGGCGCGCTCAAGCACCGTGACCAGCAGCACGCCGACCACGAGGCCGACCGCACCCTGGAAGATGTTGCCGGGGATGCTTGCCGCAGCGGCAAGGCCCTTGCCCAGCAGGAGAGAAGCGTAGCCGAAATAGCCGAGCACCATGATGATCTCGCTCACAACGCCGCCGGCGATGCGGGAGGTCGCAGTGCGGCCCATCTTTTCATACATCAGCGCAGCGACCAGCGCCATCATGCCCTTGATGACCAGGGTGCCCGGAGCGTAGTGCGCATAGCCGAGGAAAATGTCTGCCAGCATCGAGCCGATGCCGCCCGCCGCAAAGCCATACCAGGGGCCCAGCAGCCAGCCGGACAGCAGCACGAAGCAGTCGCCCAGATTCACATAGCCCTGCATCGGAGAGGGGATCTGCACGACCATCGTCGCCACGCAGACAAGCGCCGCAAGCAGTGCGGCAAGGACAAGCTTTCTGATCTTTTTATCGTTCATGATCGGGTGCTCCTTTGTTTTGGTTGTTGGCCGTATTATATCCCGTCCTGGTATTATTCATATAGTCAAAACAAAACAAATTATGCAGACCAGATTTGCCCTAAGCTGGAAAAAAGCGGCGCAGCCAGAGCTGCGCCGCACATTGGGAAGGATTTAGTCCTCCTTGGTCTCCTCGGCTTCGGAAGGCTCCTTGGGTTCCTCCGCAGCAGGCGCTTCCTCTTCCGCGTCCTTCTCGATGGTCACCTCGATGATGGGCTCCTGCGCCTTCTTGGCAGCGGCAGCCTCAGCCTTGGCGGCCTCGTAAGCGGCGAGCTTCTCCTGAGAGGCCTTGATGGCCGCAACGATATCGGCGACCGCTTCGGGCGCGTCACCCTCGAGCGTGGAGACATACCACTCGCCGATGGCGCGGTAGTTCTTGTCCATGCTGCGGCGCTCAGATGCCATCTCATACTCGGTCTTGGCCTTATCGGCAACGGCATTTGCCTTTTCACCGGCAGCGGCCGCGACCTGCTGTGCCTTCTCAGTCGCCACGAACGCGACGTCCTGAACCTTCTTGCTGAAGTTATCGAAAAATGCCATAATACTTTCTCCTTTCAAACCGTGTCCTCGGGTTTGTTATTGACAGTATAAGCTACCGGGGCTTTCATTTCAATGGATAATTTACGACAAAAGTATAAATTTTTTGTGACAGCGTTCACTTTTTCTCGACCCAGCCCTGCGCGCAGCCGACGGCGCGCTTCCAGCCGCGGTACAGCTCCTCACACTCGTACTGCGCCCGCTCGGGGGTGAAGACGCGCTCGCTGCACCGGAGAGTGCTCAGCTCGTCCAAGTCCCTCCACACGCCCGCGGCCAGACCCGCGAGCGATGCCGCGCCAAACGCCGTCGTCTCGACCATCGCGGGCCGGTCGACCGGAATGCGCAGCAAATCCGCCTGAAACTGCATCATCAAATCGCTGACGCTCGCGCCGCCGTCGACACGCAGAAGGGAGATCTCGCAGCCGGCGTCCTGCCGCATGGCGGTCATCAGGTCGGTGACCTGATAGGCGATGGATTCGAGCACTGCGCGGGCGAAGTGCGCCTTCGTCGTGCCGCGCGTGATGCCCACGACGCAGCCGCGCGCATACATGTCCCAATACGGCGCACCGAGGCCCGTAAACGCGGGCACTAAGTAAATGCCGCCGCTGTCGGGAACGGATTCTGCCAGAATGTCGCACTCGTGCGAGGTCGAAATGACTTGCAGCTCGTCGCGCAGCCATTGAATGGCCGAGCCCGCGTTGAAGACGCTGCCCTCGAGCGCGTAGGTCGTCTCGCCGTTTAAGCTCCAGCCCACCGTCGTCACCAGTCCCGCGCGCGAGCGCACCGGCGCGCCGCCGACGTTCATCAGCGTGAAGCAGCCCGTGCCGTAGGTGTTCTTCGCCTGTCCGCGCGTAAAGCAGCCCTGCCCGAACAGCGCCGCCTGCTGGTCACCCGCCGCGCCGCAGATCGGCACGCCCGCGAGCTCTTCGAGCCCTTCGATGCCCTCCGCCACCGTGCCGTAGACTTCGGAGTTGGACACGGGACGCGGCAGAATGTTCATCGGAATGTCCAGCAGCGCGCAGAGCTCTTCATCCCACGAAAGCGTGTGGATGTTGAAGAGCATCGTGCGGCTGGCGTTCGAGTAGTCCGTCACGTGGACCTTGCCGCCCGTCAGCCTCCAGATGAGCCATGTCTCCACCGTACCGAATAAAATTTCGCCGCGCTCGGCCCTTTCCCGCGCGCTGGGGACGTGGTCGAGCAGCCACTTGATCTTCGTCGCGGAAAAGTAGGCGTCGATATGCAATCCCGTTTTCTCGGCCACAAGCTCGCTCACGCCGCGCTTTTCGCGAAGGGCATCCGCGATGTCCGCCGTGCGGCGGCACTGCCAGACGATGGCGTTGTGGATGGGCTCGCCCGTCGCGCGATCCCAAAGAATCGTCGTCTCGCGCTGGTTCGTGATGCCGATCGCCGCGACCGCGCGGCCAAGGCCCGATTCGCGCAAGGCCTGCGCGGCAACGGCGCGCTCGCTCTCCCAGATCTCGTTCGGGTCGTGCTCGACCCAGCCGGGCTGCGGATAATACTGCCGAAACGGCCGCTGCGCGTGTCCGCCGACACTGCCATCGCGCCCGAACAGAATGGCGCGCGAGCTGGTCGTCCCCTGATCGAGTGCCAAAATATACCGCTGCATGAAGATACCCCCTTGTTCATTTGGACCGCCTTATGCTATACTAATGAATAAGATTATATCATGCAGGAGGGTTTTGCGCCATGGCTATTTGCAGGGAATTTTACTTCCCCTCGTCGGACGGCTCCTCGCGCATTCACGCGGCGGAGTGGACACCCGAGAGCGGTGAGATCATCGGCGTTTTACAGATCGCGCACGGCGTGGCGGAATACGGCATGCGCTACGCGCCGTTTGCCGAATTCATGACCGAGCACGGCTTTGCCGTCGTGGCGAACGACCACCTCGGCCACGGCCTTTCCGCCGAGAAGGACGCCGACACGCTCTATTTCGGCCCGCGCGACGGCTGGAAGCATGTTGTGGACGACATGTACGCCCTGCGCTGCCGCACGAAGGAAAAATATCCCGATGTTCCCTATTTTCTCATGGGCCACTCGATGGGCTCGTTCCTGACGCGCACCTATCTCATCCGCTATCCCGGCACCGTCGACGCCGCCATCATCATGGGCACGGGGCACCAGTCCCCCGCGATCGTCGCGGGCGGGCGCGCCATCGCCAAGGCCGCGGGCAAGCGCCACGGCTTCAAGGCGCACTCTCCGCGCGTGGAGGCACTGGCTTTCGGTGCTTACAACGAGGCGTTCGCGCCCAACCGCACGGAGGTCGACTGGCTCAGCGCGAGCGACAACAATGTTGACGCCTACATTGCCGACCCCCTCTGCGGTCAGAAGGCGAGCATCGGTCTCTTTTACGAGATGCTCGGCGGCATCCGCTTCATCAGCACGCCGAAAAACATCGCGTCGATGAACCTCAACACGCCCATTCTCTTCATCTCCGGCGACAAGGACCCCGTCGGCGAGATGGGCAAGGGCGTCAAGCGCGCGTACGAGGCCTTCCGCCGCGCCGGCGTGCGCGACGTGGAGCTGAAGCTCTACAAGGGCCTGCGGCACGAGATTCTGAACGAAGACTGCCGTGCCGTGGTCTATAACGACCTGTGGAGCTGGATCGAAAAACATTTATGAATAAAGTCAGGAAGGCGAACCGTCAGGCGGTTCGCCTTCTTTTACTTCGGAGCAACGTTCGCGGCGTCAAAGCGTCGATATCGTGCGTCGTGAGCAGGACTCGCGCGGTCAGGATGCCGTCAAGCGTGACGAGAAACACCGCCAGCGCCGCGGCCCACTCTGGAAGCAGTGCGGCATAGCCCTCCAGAACCGGCTGCACATACCGCACGGCGAGCATCGACAATATTCCCCAGCAGATGGAAAACGGCAGGCAGATGCGGCCGTTCACATCGCATTTGGTCGAAGAATAGTCCCAGAACTGCACTTGAAACAGCCTTTCATAGCCCCAGTGCACGGCGTATTCCATCGCCGTCGCCGCGAGCATACCGAGCAAGATCTGCTCCCACGCGCCGGGGAGCTTTTCCGCCCCCAGCAATAAAATCGTGACCATTGCAAAGCCGTACACCGGACACAGCGGCAGGAACACGAAGCACCGCCGCAGCCGGTGGCTCGATCTCGTCGCTGCGGCGAAGAGCTTTTCCAAGCAATAGCCCAAAAAGCTGTAAGCAAACCAGTACCAGATATGATCCATTTCTTCCTCCGCGTCCGTTTTTTTCAGTATGGCCCGCGCAGATGGAAAAATGCGCGATGCGCGCGTTGCAAAGCGCGGCGAATCATGGTAAAATGACAAAAAATCGACAGGAGAACACAACTATGCCTGATACCTGGGAAGCTCTGGAACACGACTGCAAAAATTGCCGCGAATGCTCGCTGTGGGAGACGCGCACGAACGTCGTCTTCGGCGTCGGCAATCAGAATGCTGAAGTTTTATTCATCGGCGAAGGCCCCGGCGCGAACGAGGATGCGCAGGGCGTGCCATTCGTCGGCAGGGCCGGTCATCTGCTCGACGACATGCTCGAGATCATCGGCCTCAAGCGCGATGATGTGTATATCGCCAACATCGTCAAGTGCCGCCCGCCGGAAAACCGCGACCCGCTCGGCGTGGAGCAGGACGCCTGTATCGGCTATCTTCGCCGTCAGGTCGCGCTGCTGCGGCCGAAGATCATTGTCTGCCTCGGGCGCATCGCGGCCATGCGCATCATCAAGCCCGACTTCAAGATCACGCACGAGCACGGGCAGTGGTTCGAAAAGAACGGCTTTCAGATGATGGCCGTGTATCACCCCGCGGCACTGCTGCGCGATCCGCGCCGCAGGCCCGAGTCGTTTGAAGATTTCAAGGGCTTACAGCAGAAGATCAATGAGCTTTGCGAACACACCCATGCCGTTTCCTAATGCAAATAGCATACTTTTCGGTGCTGTGCCCTGCCAAATTCCTACATAAATAGTGTTTTTTGGATAAAAATGCTATTGACGGCCATTTTTGTGTGTGCTATATTACTACCATCCTTTTTGAAAGGACTTGGAGCTTGAGTGATGAAGACTGTTGTAAGCAACGTTGCATATCGCTTTTACTATTACTCTTACTTTTACTTTAAGGACAAGGTAAGAGCGATTTGTGATGCCCGTAGCTGAAAGGTCTTTCGAACCAACACTTGAAGGTCACTTCAAAAAGAGTTGAGTCAAGGAACCCGCCGTATGGACCACAAGTCCTTACAGCGGGTTTTATTGTTATCAGCGAGAAATAAAAATTGGAGGAAAAAAAGCATGAACACCAAACGCATCATTTCTCTTGTTGCCTCTCTTGCCCTCGTTCTCAGCCTGAGCGTGGGTCTGACCGGCTGCGGCGATAAGGCCGCACAGGACGACAATCAGGGCAGCACCGACGGCGAAGGCACGAAGTACACCGTCGGCATCTGCCAGCTCGTGCAGCACGAGGCACTCGACGCTGCCACCCAGGGCTTCATCGACGCGCTGAATGAGGCTCTGCCCGGCCAGGTCGAGATCGTGAACAAGAACGCCTCCGGCGACAGTGCCAACTGCTCCACCATCGTCAACGGCTTCGTCTCCGACGGCGTTGACCTCATCATGGCGAACGCCACTCCGGCGCTGACCGCCGCGGCTGCCGCCACAAGCGACATCCCCATCCTCGGCACTTCCATCACCGCTTACGGCGTTGCTCTTGATATTGACGACTTCAACGGCACTGTCGGCGGCAACATCTCCGGCACCAGCGACCTCGCCGACCTTGAGGCGCAGGCCAACATGATCTCCGAGTGGTTCCCCGATGCTCAGAAGGTCGGCCTGCTGTTCTGCTCCGCCGAGCCCAACTCCCGCTACCAGATCGAAGAGGTCGCCAAGTACCTCTCCGACAAAGGCATTGAGACCCAGGAGTTCGCCTTCACTGACACGAACGACGTCGCTTCCGTGACCCAGTCCGCCGCCGACTACTCCGACGTTGTCTACGTCCCCACCGATAACACCGCCGCCTCCAACACCGAGGCCATCGCAAACGTTCTCGTTCCCGCGGGCGTGCCCGCTATCTGCGGCGAAGAGGGCATCTGCAAGGGCTGTGGCGTCGCGACCCTCTCCATCAGCTACTATGACCTCGGCGTGACCACCGGTAAGATGGCCGCCAAGATCCTGACCGGCGAGGCCGACATCTCCGAGATGCCCATCGAGTTCACCGAGGCCACCCCGAAGTACAACGCCTCCATGTGCGAGACGCTCGGCATCGAGCCTCTCGAGGGCTACACTGCCATCGAAGAGTAATCTGATCACATCCCCCCGCAGGCAGGGACGGGCTTAGCCCGTTCCTGCCTCAACAAGAGATAGGAGGAGAGAACCCATGAGTTTTCTTTCGTCGCTGATGAACGCCCTGCCCGGCGCTGCCGCACAGGGTCTCGCCTGGGGCATTATGGCCATCGGCGTTTACATCACCTTCCGCATTCTGGACGTGGCGGACCTGACCGTCGACGGCTCGCTGGCAACCGGCGGCGCTGTCTGCGTCATGCTGATCCGCGGCGGCTTCAATCCCTGGATCGCCCTGCTGTGCGCGATGCTCGCCGGTATGCTGGCAGGCCTCGTCACCGGTCTTTTCCACACGCGCTGCGGTATTCCGGCCATTCTCGCCGGTATCCTGACGCAGCTTGCGCTGTATTCGATCAATCTGCGCATCATGGACAGCAAGGCAAACCAGGCGCTCAGCGTTGATAAATATCCGCTGCTGCTTTCGCAGCGCTATGTGCGCGAGCTCTCGATGAACAATCCCCTGCCGCTGCTGCTTCTCTTCACAGCCGCGGTCATCGCCATCCTGTACTGGTTCTTCGGCACGGAGAAGGGCAGCTCGCTGCGCGCGACCGGCGCAAACCCCCACATGGCGCGCGCACAGGGCATCAACACGAACTCGAATATCGTGCTTGGCCTGATGGTCTCGAACGGTCTTGTCGCCCTCTCCGGCGCGCTGCTGGCGCAGTATCAGGGCTCGAGCGACATCAACATGGGCCGCGGCGCCATCGTCATCGGCCTTGCTGCCGTCATCATCGGCGAGGTCATCTTCGGCAAGATCTTCACGAACTTCGGCCTCACGCTGCTGGCCGTTTCCATCGGCGCGATTATCTACTACATCGTGCTCCAGATCGTGCTGCAGCTCGGTCTGAACACCAACGACTTAAAGCTCATCACGGCGCTGATCGTGGCGGTCTTTCTCGCCATCCCCTACTGGAAGAGCAAGATGTTCCGCCACAAGGTGCAGCCCCAGAGCGCAAAGAACGGAGGCAATGGCCATGCTTGAACTCAAGGAACTTTATAAGACCTTCAACCCCGGCACCATCAACGCCAAGACCGCGCTGAACGGCCTGAGTCTGACGCTGAACGACGGCGACTTCGTCACCGTCATCGGCGGCAACGGCGCGGGCAAGTCCACGATGCTCAACGCCACCGCCGGCACGTTCTTTGTCGACTCCGGCAAGGTCATCATCGACGGCTCCGACGTCACGAACCTGCCCGAGCACAAGCGCGCGGCATTCATCGGCCGCGTGTTCCAGGACCCGATGATGGGCACCGCCCCCTCGATGTGGATCGAAGAGAACCTCGCCCTCGCCGCCCGCCGCGGCCAGCGCCGCGGTCTTTCCTGGGGCGTGACGAAAGAAGAAAAGGAGCAGTACCGCGAGCTGCTCGGCGGTCTCGGCCTCGGCCTTGAGTCCCGCCTGACCACGAAGGTCTCGACGCTCTCCGGCGGCCAGCGCCAGGCGCTCACGCTGCTGATGGCAACGCTCAAGCGCCCCAAGCTGCTGCTGCTCGATGAGCACACCGCAGCCCTCGACCCGAAGACCGCCGCCAAGGTCATGGAGCTCACCGACCGCATCGTGCGCGAGGGCCAGCTCACCACGCTGATGATCACGCACAACATGCGCGATGCCATTCAGTACGGCAACCGCCTCATCATGCTGCACGACGGCCACGTCATCCTCGATATTGCGGGCGAGGAGAAGAAGAAGCTGACCGTGCCCGATCTTCTTGAGCAGTTCACGAAGGCCAGCGGCGACGAGTTCGCCAACGACCGCGCGATCCTCTCCTAACGTTTTCTCTCTCCCCTACAACAAAAAAAGAGCTCGGACTTCAAAAGTCCGAGTTCTTTTCTTATCCTTTTTTACGCCTCCCGCAGCACGACCTCGACAATGCCGACATCGTCGGTATCGGGGTAGAAGTTCACCTGCCACGGCTCAGTAAAGCCGGTGTCGACCTCCTCCTGCACAGATCGCACCATGTCGCGGATGCCGTCACGGTCCGCGGTGAAGTACGTGAAGCGCACGGCGATACGGCTGAGCGCGCCCTCGCGCGCCGTCAGGCGCAGAAGGTCAGGCAGCGCCTCGGTGCTCGTCGCGGTGACAATGCCCGCCTGCTCCTCCGCCGTGCGGCGGTAGCCGAGGCGCACGTGCATCTCGTAATAGGCGCGCTCCTGCGTGTCGGTGTAGCTGATGTAGTCAAGAAGATACGCGCCCAGTGCCGTCTCCTCCTGCACCTCCTTACAGGCCTGCTCGGCCATGGCCGCGGCGTCTTCCTCGCTGTAAATACGCACAACGCCTTCCTCGCTGTGCTCGCCAAGGAGGAGCAGCAGCGCATTGACGAGGTCCTGATAGCTGTCGGCGCGCAGGGTGTCCGCACCCTCGTTTTCCCAGTAGACCTCGCTGTGCGGCGCGGAGACGCTGTAGGAACGTTCAAGCACGACGTTGCCGCCGCAGCCCGAGAGCGTCAGGCAGAGCGCCAGCGAAAGCGGAATGAACTTTTTGCGCACGGCGCTCCCTCCTTTTGGGCGAAATCTATCTTTCTCAGTAGCCAAGCGGCTCGTCGACGAGCACGACCTCGGTCTCGCAGCTGCGGATGGCCTCCCACAGCACGACAAGGCCGCGGCAGATGCGCTGCGGGCTCTTGCAGTCGTAGCAGCGGTCGCCGTTCACTGCGCAGGGCGTCTTCACGCCGAGGCGCTGCGCGTTTTTCGGTGCAGCAATGTTGCGGGCGCGCCAGAGCGCTTCGTCATAGGTCGGCGCGATCTTGTTGTTGCCGACGACGAACCACACCCTCTTGTGGCCATAGAGCGACGAGGACACCCGGTTGCCCGTCCCGTCGATGTTGATGATCTCGCCCGTTTCGGCAAGGCCGTTGGCCGAGAGCAGGTAGTTGTCGCACGTCGAGGCGTTTTTGAGCACCTCGGCAGCGTTCATGCCGTCGGGCACGTTCCAATGGCTGAACATCGTGTTATGCTTGCCGAGGCTTTCAAAAAGCCCCATCTGAGAGAGCGTCATGCTGCCGCCGAACGACACGCTCTCTCCGTCGATCTGCGCGTTCAGATAGTCCGCCGCTTCCTTCGCCGTCGCGAAGGCGGACACCTTGAACCCGCGTTCCTCGAGATTCTTCTCCACCGTCGTAAAATCCATCCCTGCTTCCTCCTTGTATCCCGATATTCTTAGAGACCCTGCGGGTCGTATTCGCCAAAGCCCTCGCCAAGCACCTCGCTCGCGTCGCAGACGATGAAAAAGGCATCGGGGTCGAGTTCCTTAATATAGCGTTTGATGGAAACAGCCTCCTTTTTGCGCACCGCACAGAAAAGGAGCGGACGCTCCGCACCCGTGTAGCCGCCCTTGCCGTTCAAGAGCGTCACGCCCATGTCGCGCCGCAGCATCTCCTGCATGATCTCCTCATACTTGTCGCTGATGATGTAGGCGACCTTTGCCGTGTTCTGGCCGTAGACGACCAGGTCGAGCACCTTCGTCGTGATGTAGAGCGCGAGCGCGCCGTAGAGCGCGTTGTTGATGCTGTGGAACACCGCGGCGTAGATCAGAATGATCGTCAGGTCGATGCCGAGGCAGATGTTGCCGATTGACAGCCGTTCAACGTGCGACCGCACGATCCACGCGCCGAGCTCCGAGCCGCCGGTCGTCGTCTCCTCGCGGAATAAAAGTCCCGAGGCGATACCGAGCGTCACGCCGCCGTACAGGCACGCAAGCAGCGGGTCCATGGGCGCAAACTCGTGGATGGCCGCGACAACGTCGATCAAAATGGAGCTCAGCGTCATCGTGTAGATGGACTTGCACAAAAATGCGAAGCCGAATTTTTTAAGTCCCACGATAAAAAGCGGCACATTGAGCACGATGACCATCGTACCGACCGGCAGAATGGGTGCAAAAAAGTTAATGATCTGCGAAATACCCGTAAAGCCGCCGACCGTAAAGCCATTCGGTGCATAGAACCAATCGAACGACAAGGCATACAGCACGCAGGCAAGCGTGACAATGATATAGCTCGTCACCTGCGCGCGCAGTTTTTCGTTTTTCTTCATAGATCCTCTCCTCTCTCAAAATCCGTCAGAACTGTTCTATTTCTTAAATCAGCGAGAGCTGCTTATCGTCGCTGTCCTCTGTTTTGAGCAGCGCGCCCGTCGCGGGGATGCTGCGCCCGCGGTAGCGGGCAAGGTCGGTGATGCCGGTCTCCTCCGGGAAGCGCACCGTGTCGAGCACGTACTTCTTTTTGAGCGTCAAAAGCGCGACGCCCTGCGTCGTGCGCGTCGTCTTCACACCAAGAAGCGCCGTGTTGACGATCAGCACGCGCGGCTCTGTCGAATAGACGGCGATCTCGCGGTCTTCCTTGAGATGCAACAGCGCCTTGAGCGGGCTTTTGTCGCTGTAGGCGCCGGTCAGGCGGCGGCGGTTCGAGGTCGTCCTGTAGGCCGACAGCTCGACCTTCGCGGCCTTACCGTTTTCGAAGAAGAAGATCATATAGCCGCTGTAGTCGCCCGGCAGCACCATGCCCATGACGCTCTCGCCCTCGTCCATGCCGAGCTTGGCGGGCAGGTAATCGCCCAGCTGGCTCGCCTTGCCGTCGGCAAAGTCGCTCGCGCGCGTCTTGTAGACCTGCGCCTTATCGGTGAAAAACATCAGCTCGGCGGCGTTGGAGCTCTCCACGCTCATGCTGAGCGCGTCGTCCTCCTTGAACTTCTGCTCGCCGGACATGCGCAGCGACTGCGGCGTGATCTTTTTAAAGTACCCGTGCTGCGACAAAAACAGCGTCACGGGATAGTCCTCGATGGCGTCCTCCTCGCTCTCGGCGTCCTCGGCATAGTCGTAGAGGATGCCGGTGCGGCGGGGCTCGGCGTACTTCTTGCGCACTTCTTCAAGTTCGCTCACGATGATCTTGCGGATGCGTGACGGGCGCGCGAGCGTATCCTCGAGGTCTTCGATCTCCGCCTCGAGCGACGTCGTCTCCTCCACGCGCTTTAGGATATACTCGCGGTTGATGTTGCGCAGCTTGATCTCGGCGACGTATTCCGCCTGAATTTGATCAATGCCAAAGCCGATCATCAGGTTCGGCACGACGTCGGCCTCCTTTTCCGTCTCACGGATGATCTTGATGGCCTTGTCGATGTCGAGCAGGATCTTTTTAAGGCCCTTCAAGAGGTGCAGCTTGTCCTGCCGCTTTTTGAGCACGAAGTACACGCGGCGCTTGACGCTCTCGGTGCGCCACGCGCACCACTCGTCTAAAAGCTCGCGCACGCCCATCACGCGCGGCATGCCGCCGATCAGGACGTTGAAGTTGCACGACGCCGTATCCTGCAGTGTCGTCGCCTTGAAGAGCTTCTGCATCAGCTTGTCGGGGTCGGCACCGCGCTTTAAGTCGATCGTCAGCTTGAGGCCGGAGAGGTCGGTCTCGTCACGCATGTCGGAAATTTCCTTGACCTTGCCCGCCTTGATGAGCTCGGCGACCTTGTCCATGATGGCCTCGGTCGTGGTGGTATAGGGGATCTCGTAGATCTCAATGAGATTTTCTTTTTTGTCGTAGCGCCAGCGGGCGCGCACCTTTACGCCGCCGCGGCCGGTGTTGTAGATGTCCTCGATGGCGCGCGGGTCGTACAATACCTCGCCGCCGGTCGGGAAGTCGGGCGCGAGCAGCGTTTCGCTGATGCGCACCTCAGGATTTTTCAAAAAGGCGATCGTCGTGTCGCAGACCTCGCCCAAGTTAAAGCCGCACAGCTGGCTCGCCATGCCGACCGCGATGCCCTGGTTGGCCGAGACCAGGATATTCGGGAACGTTGTTGGCAGCAGCGCCGGCTCTTTCATCGAGTTATCGTAGTTGTCGACAAAATCAACGGTGTCAGAGTCGATGTCGCGGAAGAGCTCGGCGCAGATGGGCGCGAGCTTGGCCTCGGTGTATCGGCTGGCCGCCCACGCCATGTCGCGCGAATAGACCTTGCCGAAGTTGCCCTTCGAATCGACGAACGGGTGCAGCAGCGCGCCGTAGCCCTTGGAAAGGCGCACCATCGTGTCGTAGATGGCGGCGTCGCCGTGGGGGTTCAGGCGCATCGTCTGGCCGACGATGTTCGCACTCTTCGTGCGCGCGCCGGTGAGAAGCCCCATCTTGTACATCGTGTAAAGGAGCTTTCGGTGCGAGGGCTTGAAGCCGTCGATCTCCGGAATGGCACGCGAGACGATGACGGACATCGCGTAAGGCATGTAGTTCGTTTCGAGTGTTTCGGTGATATTCTGCTCCACCACGTCCGCGTGGAGGCCCATGACGTTCGGGTCCGCGCGGTGGTGGGTCTGCTTTGGTGTTTTGTCGCTTTTCTTCATTCGGATACCTCAAAATTGCTCCGGCGGCAATATGGCCGCCGGTCATACTATTTCTAATATATCCTATCACACTTTTTTATGCTCTGCAACACCGCGGAGGAAGAGAAGATTGCCGCAAAACGCCATTTTTTCGCCAAAGGCGCACAAAACTGCCGCGGCAGTGCATATTGACAAAATCGCGGCGCAGAGTGCACAATGCAGATACCCCAACAGGTATGGAAGCCAAACGATGAAACAGTGTATGGACGCCGACAATCTGCACCGTCGGCTCAAAAAGATCATCGGTCAGGTGCAGGCCATCGACCGCATGGTGGACGAGGACGTCCCTTGCGAGGATATTCTTGCGCAGATCAACGCGGCCAAATCCGCGCTGCACGGCTGCGGCAAGGTCGTGCTTGAGGGGCACATCAAGCACTGCGTGCGCGACGGCATCGAGCATGGCGACGCGGACAAGACGATCGAGAACTTTACGAAGGCGGTCGAGCGCTTTTCGAACATGGGCTGAGCAGAGGAGATAAACCCTCTCACGCGCCCGTTTTCAGTAGAATTGCACGAAAGAAGAGAAGCAGTTTTGTGCTGCTTCTCTCTTTTTGCGCGCTTTATAACCTATACCTCCATATGTATAATAAGCCCATACCCCCTATGGTACAAAAAGGAGTCGCTTCCGTGAAACTGGCAATGGAAAAGCTGGAGCATTTTTTAGAGCTAGGCGGCACAAAAAAAGATATCACACTGCTCGTGATCTCCGGCATCGCGCTGATCGTCAGCATTTTTGATCTCGTCCCCTTGCCGTTCGACGCCTCGTGGGCCGCGATCATCCTCTGCGGCATCCCCATCATTTTAGAGGCCGTCATCGGCCTCGTCACGGCGTTCGACATCAAGGCAGACGTGCTCGTCTCGCTCGCGCTGATCGCGTCGGTCTGCATCGGCGAGGACTTCGCCGCGGGCGAGGTCGCGTTCATCATGCAGCTCGGCGGTCTTCTCGAAGAGCTGACCGTCGCCCGCGCCCGCGCGGGCATCGAAAAGCTCGTCCACCTGACACCGCAGACCGCGCGCGTCATCACCGGCGGAAAGGAAACGGCCGTCCCCGCCGAGGCCGTCAAGGTCGGCGACCTGCTGCGCGTGCTGCCCGGCGAGACCATCCCCGTCGACGGAGAGATCGTATCGGGCCAGACATCTGTGAATCAGGCCGTTATGACGGGTGAATCGCTGCCGGTCGACAAGGGCGTCGGCGACGAGGTCTCCTCCGGCACGGTCAACCAGTTCGGTGCTTTCGAGATGAAGGCCACAAAGGTCGGCGAGGACAGCTCCATCCAGCGCATGATCCGCCTTGTCCAGTCCGCCGACGCGGACAAGGCCAAGATCGTCCGCCTTGCCGACCGCTGGGCGGCATGGATCGTCGTCATCGCGCTGACTGCCGCGGCGCTGACACGGATGATTTCCAGTGAGATCATCCGCGCGGTGACGATTCTGGTCGTCTTCTGCGCCTGCGCGCTTGTGCTGGCAACGCCGACTGCCATCATGGCGCCATCGGCAGCGCAACGAAGCACAGCTTTCTCGTCCGCGAGGGCGACGCGCTTGAGCGTCTCGCCGCCGTGAAGAAGATCGCCTTCGACAAGACCGGCACGCTGACCTACGGCACGCCGAAGGTCGTTCTGGTGCACAGCGCGCTGCCCTCCCTCTCCGATAACGAGCTCTACCGCCTCTGCGCCACGGCGGAGCGCTATTCTGAGCACCCGCTCGGCAAGACCATCACCCGCTGCTGTCAACAGGAGACGGGCGAGGCGCTGGGCGAGGCCGAAAACTTCCAGATGGTGCCGGGGCGCAGCGTCTCCGCTTGCGTTGACGGTAAAACCCTCCTCGCGGGCAATGCGGAGCTCCTTGCCGAGCACCACATCGCCATTCCCGAAGAGGCCGCTAAGGCCGCTGTTGTCCAGCTCTCGCAGGGCTGCACCGTCACCTACGCCGCCGTGGACGGCGTGTTCGCGGGCTTCCTCGCCCTGTCCGACACGATTCGCGAGGAGAGTGCAAACATGATCGACCAGCTCTCCGCGCTTCAGGTCCAGCCCGTGCTGCTCACGGGTGACCATCAGAACGCCGCTGCGGCCATTGCCGCGCAGCTCCACATCGGCGAGGTGCACGCAAACTGCCTGCCCGAGGACAAGCTCGCCCACATCCGCGCCTATCAGGCCGCGGGCGATAAGGTCTGCATGATCGGCGACGGCGTGAACGACGCGCCCGCGCTCAAGGCCGCCGATGTCGGCATCGCAATGGGCGGCGTGGGCAGCGACATTGCCGTGGACGCTGCGGATATCGCGCTCGTCGACGACGAAGTCAAGGAGCTGCCGCACCCTCATCGCGCTCTCCAAGCGGATGATGCGCACCATCAAGCTCAATATAACATTCTCGCTCACGCTCAACTTCATCGCCATCGTGCTCGCCATCACCGGCACACTGAACCCTGTTGTCGGCGCGCTGGTCCATAACGCAGGCAGCGTGCTTGTCATCACAAACTCGGCCCTGCTGCTAAAATGGAGGCAAACCGCCTCGCAGAGTTTCGCGTCCGCAGACGCGAAATCTGTTTGATCGTAAATTCCGACGACAGGCGCGTCGGAATTTACTCTTTGCGCGGAGCGTGTGTCGCAGCCGCGCTGCGAGCGGCAAGGCACGAAGCGCAGCGAATCCTTTTCAAAAAGAGTGGATCGCAAAATTGCGATCCACCCTTTTTGATTTTCTTTTATTTTCTGCGCCAGACAGAGGGCATTAAGAGGACAAGCAGCGGCATGATCTCAAGACGGCCGAGCAGCATGATGGCGCTCATCGTGAGCTTGCTGATGCCGGAGAGGAAGCCGAAGTTGCACGTCGGTCCCACTGCGCCAAGGCCCGGGCCCACGTTGCTGATGGCCGTGAGCGAGGCGGTGAACGCCGCGGTAAAATCGATGTTGTCAAGCGACAAAATCAGCGTGCCGAGCAGCAAAATCGCGATATAGGCGAAGAAGAAGACCGAAACGGACGAGACGGTCTCCTCCGTCACGCGATGTCCGTCGAGCGTGATGGGGCGCACCTCGCGCGAGTGCATCACGCGCCGCAGATCACGCCGCAGCGCCTTGCACAAAAGCACGATGCGCGAGGCCTTGACGCCGCCCGCCGTAGAGCCCGCGCAGCCACCGAAAAACATCACCAGCACGAGGATACAGCGGCAGAACTGCGGCCAGAGGTCAAAATCCTCCGTGCAGTAGCCGGTCGTTGAAATGAGCGTTGTGACCTGAAAGGCCGCATTCTCGATGGCCGAGCCGATGTCGCGCCCCGTGCGCACGATCAGGTCCGCCGCGATCATCGCCGACGCGCCGACCACGACCAGCGAGTAAACGCGCAGCTCCTCGCTCTTGAGCGCCTCGCGGAAGCGGCGCGTCACGCAGAGGTAGAGGAGCGTAAAGTTCACGCTTGCGGCAAACATGAAGAAAATGAGGATCCAGTTGACAAGATGCGACTGATAATACGCAATGCTCGCATCCCGGATGGAAAAGCCGCCGGTAGAGATCGTCGTCAGCGCCGTGGTGATCGCATCGAACAGCGGGAGGCCCGCAATGCGCAGCAGCAGCGCCTCCGCCACGGTGAGCGCGATGTAGATGCGGTACAGGATGCGCGCCGTCTCACCCGTGCGGGGGCGGAGCTTTGTGCTGATGGGGCCGGGGGATTCTGCTTTCATCAGGTTCACGCTGCCCTCGCTGAGCTTGGGCAGCAGCGCCAGCATCAAAACGAGGATGCCCATGCCGCCCATCCACTGCGTGAGCGCGCGCCAGAATTGGATGCCCCGCGGCAGCGACGCAGGCGACGGGAAGATGGACGCGCCGGTCGTCGTCAGGCCGGAGACGGTCTCGAAAATGGCGTCGATAAAGCTGCAGCTGCCGCTGAAAAAATACGGCAGCGCGCCGAACACGCTCAGCGCGATCCAGCACAGTGCCACGCAGACAAAGCCGTCGCGCGTCTGGAGCCGCGCGTTGTCCGCGCGGATGAGCGAGAGCAGCACTCCCACGCCGCCGCAGATAAGCAGCGCATACAGGAACGCCCGCTGATCCGGCCCTCCGCCGAACACGCTCAGCAGCAGCGGCGGGATCATACAAAGCGCCTCGATACAAAGAATGACGCCCACGATTCTGAGAATAAGATTTTGGTTCATAATGAAACTTCCTTGCCGCAAGCAGCCGGCACATCAGCCGAGAATATCGTTGAGGTCCTGCAAAAAGAGCTTTTTCGCCACCACGATCACGCGGTCGCCCGCATGGATCTGGGAATGGCCGTTCGGGATCTCCATCCTGCCGTTGTGCACGATGGCCGCAACGAGCAGGCCGTTTCGAAAATGCAGGTCGCTGAGCGGCCGGTCGAGAAAGTGCGTGGCACTCGTTGCGGTGAATTCGACGGCCTCGATCGCGCCACCGAGGATATAGTGCAGGCTTTCCACCGCGCTGCCCTGCGAGTTGGCAAGGCCGCGGACGTAACTTGAGATCTGGCTTGCAATGATGGCCTTGGGCGAAATGACCGTGTCGAGGCCCGTGAGGTTCACAATGTCGAGATACCCCATGCGCGACATCTTCGGCACGACCTTTTTCACGCCGTAGCGCTTGGCCGTGAGCGCCATGAGGAGGTTTTCCTCGTCGCGGTCCGTCACAGCGATGAACGCGTCGCAGTGGAAAATGCCCTCGGACTCAAGCAGGTTGTGATCCGTGCCGTCGCCGTGGATGACGGTGACCTTAGGGAGCTTTTCCGCCAGCATAAGGCACTTGGCCTCGTCCTTTTCCACGATCGTCACGTGCGTGCCGATGTCGGTGAGCACCCAGGCAAGGTACTGTGCGATGCGGCTGCCGCCAAGGATGCTCACGCGGCGGATGGGCGCCATGGCCCTGCCCATCGAGCGCAGCACGCGCGTCGTCTCCGCGGGCGTGCCGATGACGTACACGCGGTCTCCCGTCTGCGGGACGAACGAGCCGTTCGGCACGATGACCTCTTCCCCGCGCTTGGCCGCGCACATGAGGATGCTGTTGGGATTTTCGCGGTTGTAGTCGATGAGGGACTTGCCGACAAGGCTGTCGCCCTCTTCGGTCTGAAAGCCGATGAGCTCGACAAGTCCGCGGGCAAACGTCTCCACGCTGAACGCAGACGGCACGCGCAGAATGCGCGAAATTTCCTGCGCGGCGGCATTTTCGGGGTTGATGATCATATCAAGCCCGATCTCGCGGCGCAGGATCTGTGCATCGCGGAAATACTCGGGGTTGCGTACGCGGGCGACCGTGTGCTTCGCGCCGAGCTTTTTCGCCATCAGGCAGCAGATGAGGTTGACCTCGTCGTTTTCCGAAACGGCGATGAGAAGGTCCGCCTCGCGCACGCCCGCCTCCAAAAGGACGCTGGCGCTCGCGCCGTTGCCCTCCACACACATGACGTCGAGCATGGAGTCAACGTGGTCGAGCACGGCGCTGTTGCGATCGATGACGACCAGATCGTGGTTTTCGCCCGTCATCTGCTCGGCGATGGCGTAGCCGACCTTACCGATACCGACAATGATGATTTTCATTTCTGTGTTTCTCCTAAATTCTCTTCAGCTTCCGCCGTGTGCTGCTTACGCAGCACCATCAAAACGCTGTTGAATTCCGCCCCCATGATCAGCATGACCGAGGCGAGATACAGCCACAAAAGCAATACGATCACCGCGCCGAGCGTGCCGTAAATGACGGAGTAGCGCGCGATGTTTTCAACATAATACGAAAAAAGGAATGACAATACGAGCCACATCACGAGCGAGAACACCGCGCCCGGCCAGATGCGGTTCATCCGGTGCGACTCCTGCGCAAGGCCGTACATCATCGCGATGGGGAAGAATACGATGCCGCCGATGATAACAAAGCGCAGGCTCGACCACAGGTGGATGAAGCCGTCGCTCAGCGTGATATAGGCCGACAGGTGGCTCGACACGTAGTTCAGCACCCGCCCGCCGACGACGGACAGTCCGATGGACAAAACGACCATTAAAATCAGGCTCAGCGTATAAAGCAGGAGCTTGAGCTGATAGCGCAAAAACTGCGTGGGCCGGTGCTCGCCGTAGGCCCGACGGACAGAGCCCAGAAGCGAACTTGCCGCGCGGTAAGGAAAGTAAATGGAAAAAATCAGTGAGAACCACAAAAGCCGTGGGCTTGAATCGCGGCTGACATAAGTGAAATACTGCTCGATGATCTCGAGCGCCTCCTGCGGGATGAATGCGCGAATTTCATACAGAAAGCCGCTGATATCCACGGACATGATGCCGACTAAGTTGCTCAAAAAGATCAAAAGCGGGAAAAGCGCAAACAAAAGGTAGTATGTGAGCGCCGCACTGTCGCGGCCGACATGATGATCGAAGTACCGCCTGACCATCAGGTAGATGCCTTTCAAAAAGCGGTGCCGGTCAAGATACTGCTGCAAGGGCGATGCTCACCTCCTCAAAAGTCGATTTCTCTTTAATTTATGTAGTATAGCACAGCCCATTACGAAAGGGAAGCGCAAAAGCGCACCATGACATACTTTTTACAGAAATAAAGCCGGAAAAGGGGTTGACACGACAGGAAAATGTGCATAATATAGTACCGTTAAGTTCATACATCGTCCGGTAGGTAAGGCTACCACAAGGATACGGACTGCTGCCGCGGAGTAGTGGAGACACTATGAGAGGGTTTGAACAGGTTGCATCGAAAGCAAGGTGCCATCTAATGCAGTTTCACCGCCTCGTGATGCTAAAGCTTGAACGGTAAGGAAACTTCTCGCCAGGGGCGGGTGTTTCTTGATTGTCGCTCCCATAGCCGCGTCGCCGGACGCAGGATATGGGGGATTTTTTTATCGCAAAATTCACCTGAACACTTTGATTTGGCACTATCTTCAGAAAGGAGGAGACGGTATGGTCGGCTTTGAAGAAATGCGCGACGAACTGCTGGAAAGAATCGAGGATCTGCTCAAGCGAAAACAATATACCGCGCTGCGCGACCTGCTTGCAGACCTGGAGCCCGCGGATATCGCCTCGCTTTTTGAAGATTTGGACGAGGACAGCATTCCCCTTTTGTTCCGGCTCCTTCCCAAAGAGCCCGCGGCGGAGGTGTTCGTCGAGCTCGATCCCGACGCGCAGGAGATGCTGATCCGCGGCTTTTCGAACACCGAGCTCAAAGAGGTCCTTGACGAGCTGTATCTGGACGATGCGGTCGACATCGTGGAGGAAATGCCCGCGAACGTCGTCAAGCGCATCTTAAAGCACGCGGACCCCGACACGCGCAAGAGCATCAATGAAATTCTCAAATACCCCGACGACAGCGCGGGCGCGCTGATGACGACGGAGTTTGTCGACTTAAAGCGCGATATGACCGTCGAGGACGCGCTCAAGCGCATCCGCCGCACCGGTACGGACAAAGAGACCATCAACGTCTGCTATGTCGTCGATCCGGCGCGCAAGCTGCAGGGTATCGTCTCGCTGCGAACGATCCTCCTCTCCGACGAGGACGACACCATCGACGAGATCATGGAGACGCACGTCATCTCTGTCTCCACGCTCGAGGATAAAGAGGACGTTGCGCAGACCTTCTCGAAGTACAACTTCATCGCCCTTCCGGTCGTCGACAAGGAAGACCGCCTCGTCGGCATCATCACGGTCGACGACGCCATCGACGTCATGGAAGAGGAGACGACCGAGGATATCGAAAAGATGGCGGCTATGCTGCCGACGGATAAGCCATACCTCAAGACGAGCGTCTGGGAGACGTACAAGTCCCGTATCCCCTGGCTGCTGCTTCTGATGGTCTCGGCCACGTTCACCGGCCAGATCATCGCCCGCTTTGAAGACGCGCTCAGCGCGTTCGCCATTCTGACGGCTTATATCCCGATGCTGATGGACACGGGCGGTAACTGCGGCTCACAGGCGAGCGTCACGGTCATCCGCGGTATCTCGCTCGACGAGATCGAATTTTCCGACCTCTTCCGCGTCATCTGGAAGGAGATCCGCGTGGCGGTCGTCTGCGGCGCCACGCTTGCCGCAGCGAATTTCGTCAAGCTCATGCTCGTCGACAAGATGATCTTCGGCAATCCCATCACCATCACGGTCGCGCTCGTCATCTGCCTGACGCTCGTGGTCACGGTGTTTGCGGCCAAGGTCGTGGGCTGCACGCTGCCGCTGCTCGCCAAGAAGATTGGCTTCGACCCCGCGGTCATGGCTTCGCCGTTCATCACGACGGTCGTGGACGCCATCTCGCTGATGATCTACTTCAACTTTGCCTCGCTTCTTCTCGGAATCTGATAAAAATACGAAAAACTCTTTTCAATCGCGCATGAACTGTGTTATGATGCAAGTTGTATGGCATTGTGCAACAGTAAAGGGCGGCTGTGCCACGCACAGCCGCCCTTCTTTTTGAGGAGGATCTTCATGGAAGAAAAACTCAGAGAATATGCAAAGCTGCTCATTGAAGTCGGTCTGAATGTGCAGAAGGGCCAAGCCGTCGTGATTCGCTGCCCGGTCGAGTGCGCGTATTTTGCACGCCTGTGCGCCGCCGCTGCCTATAACGTCGGCTGCCGCGAAGTCGTGATGCGCTGGTCGGATGATTTTCTTGAACGTGAGCGCTTTCTGCGCGCGGATGACTCCGTGTTCGACGTCTTTCCCGCCTGGCAGGCAGAAATGCTCAACGGCTATGCTGACGAGGGCGCAGCATTTCTCAATATCTCCGCCCGTGATCCTGAGGCGCTGCTCGGCGTAGACCCCGACCGCCTGACGCGCGCGAGCCGCAGCGAGACGGCCATCCAGCCTTACGTAAGCTCCGTAATGTCCAATGCCTGCCCCTGGTGCGTCGCATCCGTCCCCATTCCGAGCTGGGCGAAGAAAGTCTTCCCCGCTCTTCCCGAGCAGGAGGCGATGGACAAGCTCTGGGACGCGATCTTCACCTCCGTCCGCATCAGCGGCAAGGGTGACGCCGTCGCGCGCTGGCATGAGCATGTGGCGCTGCTCAAAAGCCGCATCGCAAAGCTCAACGATCTTCACTTCACCTCGCTCTATTACCAGAACTCCCTCGGCACAAGTCTCAACATCAAGCTTCCCGAGACGCACGTCTGGGCCGGCGGCGACAACACCAGCCGCGCAGGCTTTCCGTTCGTCGCCAATATGCCGACGGAGGAGGTCTTCACCGCCCCGCTCAGAGACGGCATTGACGGCGTCGTTTACGCAGCCCTGCCGCTCGTGCACAACGGCAACATTATCGAAAACTTCCACTTCGTCATCAAGGACGGCAGGATCGTCGAGGCGCACGCCGAAAAGGGCGAGGACATCCTGAAAGCCGCCATCGCCGAGGACGAGGGCGCGTCGTACTTCGGCGAGGTCGCGCTCGTTCCCTACGACAGTCCCATTTCGAACCAGAAGATTCTCTTCTACAACACCCTCTTCGACGAAAACGCGGCCTGCCACCTCGCCTTCGGTGAGGCGTACCCCGAGTGCGTCAAGGGCGGCGAGGCCATGAGCAAGGAAGAGCTCAAGGCCGCGGGCCTGAATGATTCCAATACGCACGTCGATTTCATGGTCGGCACTGCTGACCTTTCCATCATCGGCACGACGAAAGACGGGCGCGAGATTCCCGTGTTCGTCAACGGCAACTTTGCCCTGTAAAAAATGATACTGCGGGCGCTTGCCCGCTCACAAAGGAGAAAAACCATGTCTATGAATTTTAACCGCCTTTCCACCGATGACAAAATTCTCATCATGGAGGGCGCGCAGGTGCTCGGCGACGTCGTCGCGGGTGAAGGCACGGCGTTCTGGTACAACAGTGTTTGCCGCGGCGAGATGCAGAGCGTGCGCATCGGCAAGCGCTGCAACATTCAGGACCTCGCCCTGATCCACAACAAGGTCACCATCGGCGACGATGTGTCCGTCGGCCACTGCGCCACCGTCCACGGCGCGACCATCGGCGACCGCGTGATCGTCGGCATGGGCGCGACGGTGCTCGACGGCGCTGTCATCGGCAGCGACTGCATCATCGGCGCGGGCGCTCTTGTCACGGGCAAGATGAACGCGCCCGACGGCTCGATGATCCTCGGCTCCCCGGCCAAGGTCGTGCGCGAGCTGACGGAGAAGGAAAAAGAGAGCATTCTGGCCAACGCCACGCTCTATCTTGAAAAAAGCAAGGAATACCGCGCCCACGCCGCCAAACAGGCGTAAGGCAAGCACAGGAGGAATACTCATATGAAGATCTTAGTCATCAACGGCGCAAACATGAACATGCTCGGCCGCCGCGAGCCGGACATCTACGGCAAGGAGGACTACGCCGCCCTCTGCGCCCGCATCTATGAGCACGCACAGAGCCGCGGTGTGGCCGTGGAGTGCTTCCAGTCCAACCACGAGGGCGCGATCATCGACGCCATTCAGGAGGCCGACACGGCGTTCGACGGCATCGTCATCAACCCCGGCGCTTACACGCATTACAGCTACGCCATCCACGATGCGCTCAAGGCCGTCAGCATCCCCGCCGTCGAGGTCCACATGTCCGACATCCAGAAGCGCGAGGAGTTCCGCCACCTGTCCGTCACCGCCCCCGCCTGCATCGCCCAGATCCGCGGACACGGGTTCGAGAGCTATACTATGGCGATCGATATGCTGGCAAAGCTCAATCCTGAGGAAAAATAAGGTTCCTGCGATAGCAGGAACACAATATTTTCCGCGCACAGCGCGGAGGGAGATGCCGCCTGCGGGCGGCAAGACCACACCCCCCATTTTCTTTCCCGAGAAAGAAAACGGGCGGTGTGACCGTCCAAAAGAAAGGCGTTTCCCATTGCAAGCGAGCAGCTCGAAGAGCTGCAATGCTTGCCGATGCTACTTCCTGCGCGCGGCGGAGCCGCGTTAGCATTGCAAGACGATTTGACTTGCTCCTATTATCCGCTGCCGCTCTGCCTACCTTGTAGAAGTGCGCAGTAATTCCCGTCTACTGCCAGTCTCCACAATGCGGCGAGCGCAGCAATGCCGCTATTTCGCAAGCAGTCTGCCGCCAAGTAATCGTCACTCGCGCCTCACGATAGTAAGGCGCGGTTGCGAGACGTAACGAATCGCAGGGATTCATGGCGAAGCCATGTACACCGCACCTGATTCCGCAGGCTGCGCAGTTCTTCAAGATCGAGACTGCCAATGTCGGGGGTCGAGGGGGGACTCCCCTCGCGTTCTCTTGGGGGTTCAAGGGGGCCATTCTCTCACGTGAGAGAATGGCCCCCTTACTGCGCACTCCCGCACGCTGCGGGAGAACCAAAGACGCAGCCCCTTCGGGCTGCTCCCCCTTCCGCGCCCGCCGGGTGCCCAAAACCGCGCTCGCGCGCTTATGTTGCAAGCGCGGAACCACGTTCCGCTTTAAAAAGCGGCAGGAACGCGCTGCATTCCCACCCCTCCTCCCAGCGGCGCAGGACACCTTCTCCGTCATTTACCTCGAAGGTAAAAACGACCGCATCCTCCGTCTGCGCGCTTACGCGGTAGGTAAGCGTCACCGCCGTCATCTGCCATGGGGCGGAGCGCGCCATCGCCGCGCGGCAGGTCTTTGCGGCATCTGGCAGCAATTTCTGCTCGCAGCGGGCAAAATAGGCATCAGCGAGTGCGCGGTAATAGCGGTCGAAGCGCTTCTCGCGCCGGCTCTCCCCTTTTGTCTGCGGCAGCGTCAAGCGGGCGGTCAGGACGGTGATGTCCTCCCACTGCCAGCTTTTTTCCTGGGCAAAATCTTTTCCCAGCGTCAAACGCGGATGCTCCTTCATGCGCTTCCTCCCCGTTTTTTCATTTGGGGCAGTCTATGCCGCCGCGGCCAAAGCGGTGCGGCGCGAGAAAATGCGGGCGCGGCACTTTACTAATTTCGCACTCTCTGCTAAACTATATGGGATATTTGCAGAAAGGAAGGCGACGGGCATGGACAGCTACGAAGCTCTCGCCGCGTCCTACGACGAGCTGACCGAGGACGTGGAATACGAAAAGCGCGCGGACTTTGTCGAAAAGCTCTTTCTGCGCGCTAAGCGCCCTGTCAGGTCACTGCTCGACCTCGCCTGCGGCACGGGTACGATGACCGTGCTCTTCGCCCGACGCGGCTACACGGTCACGGGCGTCGACTATTCGCCCGAGATGCTCGCGCAGGCACAGCAGAAGCTCGCCGCGATCAATTCCCCGCCGCTGCTTTTGTGCCAGTCGATGCCGCAGCTGCGGCTGCTTGACAGCGTCGACGCCGCGATCTGCTGCCTCGACAGCATCAACTATTTGACGCGTCCGCGCGACGTGCAGCGCACATTCAACCGCCTGCACGACACCATCGCCCCCAGCGGGTCGCTCGTGTTCGACATCCACGCCGTCTCAAAAATGGAAAAACTCGACGGCGAGGTGCTGCTCGATGAGCGTGAGGACGTGTTCTGCCTCTGGCGCACGCGCTACCGAAAAAACGTCAAAATGCTCGACTACGAGGTCGACCTCTTCCGCCTCCAGCCGGATGGCGCGTGGGAGCGCGACTTTGAAGAGCACCACCAGCGCGCCTACACGGTCGAAGAATTGACCGCGTGGCTCGAAGAGGCCGGTTTCACGGCCATCCGCACGCACGGCGAGCTCAAGCTGCGCCGCGCGAACGAGCGCGACGGCCGCATTTACTTCAGTTGTATCAGAAAGTGAGGAACCATATATGGAAGCACAGAAGGACTATCTGGTCCGCGCCATCTCGAAAGATGGCTTTGTCAACGCTGTCGCGGTCTACACGCGCGGTCTGACCGAGCGCGCCCGCCAGATCCACCACACCTCTCCCGTCGCCACGGCGGCGCTTGGCCGCGCGCTCGCGGCCTGTTCGATGATGGGCAACGCACTCAAGGATAACGGCGCAAGCGTCACGATGCAGATCAAGGGCGACGGCCCGCTCGGCACCATCCTGACCGTTTCGGACTCTGAGGGCAATGTGCGCGGCTACGTGCAGAACCCCGCCGTCGATCTCGCCCTGCGCGAGGACGGCAAGCTGGACGTCGGCACCGCCGTCGGCCACAGCGGCACGCTGACGGTCATCAAGGACCTCAACATGCGCGAGCCCTATGTCGGCACGGTCGACCTGCTTGGCGGCGAGATCGCCGAGGACGTGGCCGCCTACTATGTCGAATCCGAGCAGGTGCCGTCGGCCTGCGGCCTGGGCGTGCTCACCGACCGCGACCGCAGCGTGCTCACCGCGGGCGGCTATCTCATCCAGCTCCTCCCCGGCGCGGGCGAGGACGTCATCACCAAGGTCGAGGGCGGCATCTACGCAGCTCCCAGCGTGACGAATCTCTTAAAGGAGAATCCTGATCCTGCGGTGCTGCTCAAAACGGTGCTGTCTGATTTTGACATGGAGATCCTCTCCGTCGATCCGATCGAATACCGCTGCTACTGCTCGCGCGAGCGCACGGAGCGCGCGCTGCTGTCGCTGGGGTCGAAGGAGCTTGAAAAGATCGTGGACGAGCAGGGCTCTGCTGAACTCACCTGCCAGTTCTGTGACAGGGTGCAGAACTTTACCAAAGAGGATCTGACCGCCATGATCGCCGATCTGAAAAAGCAGGGAAAGTAATGCATTTCCCTTTTCAAAAATTTTTTGAAAAAATCAAAAAATAAGGTTGACACGGCAGGGGTTATTCTGTATAATAACCCTTGTCGTTCGCCGAAGCGATTATTTCGAGTGGGGAGCATAGCTCAGCTGGGAGAGCATCTGCCTTACAAGCAGAGGGTCACAGGTTCGAGCCCTGTTGTTCCCACCATAAATTCGGCCAGGTAGTTCAGCTGGTTAGAACGCCGGCCTGTCACGCCGGAGGTCGAGGGTTCGAACCCCTTCCTGGTCGCCATTCATCAGGCTGCAATAGCGGCTTGATATGCCTCGGTAGCTCAGTTGGTAGAGCAGCGGACTGAAAATCCGCGTGTCGCCAGTTCGATTCTGGCCTGAGGCACCATTTGCGGGCGTAGCTCATCTGGTAGAGCGCCACCTTGCCAAGGTGGAGGTAGCGAGTTCGAGCCTCGTCGCCCGCTCCACAAATGAAAAAGGAGCAAACATTTTGCTCCTTTTTCCATACGGTGACATAGCCAAGTGGTAAGGCAAGGGTCTGCAAAACCCTCATTCCCCAGTTCAAATCTGGGTGTCACCTCCATAATGAACAGGGGTAGTAAATGCGAACAAATTTTTTGGATTTGTCCGATTTGCTACTCCCGTTTTTTGCTTTCAACGCCTGCAATTGCAGGCGCTTTTCATTTTAGGTATTGACATGAAAGATAAAAGCGCATGAGAGCAAAAATCAAAAAATGAAAGTGCAAAATCAAAAATCGCCAGGATCTGAACCGGGGAGTGTGGCATTTCCGGAAATTGTGCCAGCCATGAAATTGGATTCCACTTGGTCTGGTGTCTTATAGTTTAAACTCATATGTAGGCGAACATGATTAAAAAAGGAAACATACGCCTCAACCCTCTGACGAAACTGCGCTTCAGATTGATAGTCGATGCGATAGAGTTCTTCTTTTTTCATGGTAGAAAAGAAAGACTCTGCTACCGCATTATCCAATGGCGAGCCGGGATTTGAGAAAGACTGTTTCACATGGCGTTGATGAAGTAATCGCTGAAAGGCATACGAGGTGTAGGGAGTTCCTTGGTCGCTGTGAAACGTCAATTCACCGCAGGGGACTCTCTTTTGATATGCCGACTTAAATGTACTGGTGACCAGCTGGGTGCTGTTGCTCAGGCCGATTCGGTACGAAACTACTTTCCTGGAAAACAGATCGATAATCACGCAGATATAATAATACCGGTTTTTCAGCTTGATGCAGGTGACATCACTGACCCATATCTTGTTGGGCGCATCTGCATGAAAACTGCGATGAAGAAGATTTGCTTTTTTCTTTGGCGAACACAGAGCTGGGACGTCACACTTGGCTGATTTCCGTGCGCTGCTCAAGTTCATTTCCTTCATCAGTTCGTTGACGAGTTTCAGACTGACACATTCGCCCTGCTCCATTAATATGGCACGAATCTTACGCGCGCCGAGGACGTGGCCGGTATCTTCATGGATGGAAAGAATTTTGGCACAGAGCTCTCTGCGATGTTGTGCATAGGACGAGTTTCCTTTTTTATTACGTAATATGTGATTATAGAAAGTGCCGCGGGGAACCTCCAAAGCTTCACAAAGGACGCGGACGCTGTATTGCCCATACATGGCTTCTAAAGCAGCTAATTTTTCTGAAAGAGGAGCGGTAGCTGTACAGCTGGCGCATTTGAGAACTTTAATCATACATTCCAGCTTCTCAGCGTGACGTTTCAAGTCATCGTAGTCTTTGAGAGTAACAGACATATGATCGCAGGACACAATTTGGCTATATGGTTTGATCCAAGAATAAAGTGTGCTTTTAGAAATGCCGGTAGCTTGAGAAATCTCATGGATAGGTTCCCCATGTTGGTATCGTTTGATAGCCTCTGATTTTTCTGCGGATGAGTATTTCATAGCATGATCCTTTCGGTTGACGGAGTTTGAATATACTATCGAAGAAATAGGCGGGAAGAGAAACATTGTGCTGCGCCAGAGCTTTGACAGATCATGATTGCCCAGAAAAATTGCACTCTCCACATGGAGCAATTAACCTAACTGGAGATGCGGATGTGGTAAAACTTATGAACCTTCGGTATTTAATCTGTTGGTTATTCAGATTCAGCGTATTTTGCAAATTTTGTCCGCCAGAGATGAAAGAAACATGATTATAGTGAAATTGTGAAATGCGTTGATAAAATCGTAGTGGACTGTGACCAATAAGCCGTGGTAATATAGTGTTGTAATTCGGCTAGATTCTACAAGTCCTATCGCAAACCGATGAAATATTTTGTTGTAATAGGTGAGGAAAATGAAAATTAAAACAGTTCACATAACAAATTATAGAAAGATCATAGATGCAAAAATAAATATGGAGGACAATATTACAGTTATTGCTGGTGCAAATAATAGTGGCAAGACATCGATTGTAGAGCTTTTCAATGCGGTTTTCGGCAGTCAAAAGGGGAGGCTTGGCAAGGAAGATATCCCTGCCGAAGACTGTCACAAATGGAGCGAGCAAGTTTTTCCTGTATTTGTCGCTGCATTTCAATCCGGAAAGAAAAAGGCAGAAGCTCTGGAAGAAATCTTTGCTCGAATAGTGTCTACCGGAAAACCGGAAGATGCGATTTTGATTTCGCCGATTACCCTAAAAATACAGGTAGATTATGACAAAGAGCAAGATGATATCCGCTGTTTTGCGGACTATATCATGGAACTTGCCCCCCAAAATTCTAGCTTTTATTTTATCTACCAATATGGGATCAATTGTCAGGCGTTTAGGAAAACAATTGATGCTGCATATGAGAAGCTTTTTACTAGGTTTCAGAATCCGACTGGCAATGCAGACGAAGACCGGCAGAAAATCCGTGTAATAAAGGAAATGCTTATTGATCTTTATGCGAGCGCTTGTGAAGAAACTGCTTGGTTTGCAGACCATGCCTATACAAATTCTGTCCCCATGGAAGTAACTGCTTTTAAAGCATTGTTTCATTACCAACATATTGTGGCTGGACGAAACCTAGCGGATGAGAGCTCCGATAAAACGAGAATCTTGAGTCGTGATATGATTGACGTTGCTGAACAAGAGGAGCAATGGAAAGATTTAATTCGTACATTGCCAGATAAAATCATACAGCCCATTCAAAATCTACACATACAAGAACGAGTGCGGGAAGCATCTGTTGAATCGCTCAATGAAGCAATTGAAGAGATATCCAAAACCAATGGCGGTCAAGCAGGAAACATTGCAATCGATATGGATGTTTCGGAGGATGCTGTCTATTCCCTACTGCGCAGTATCACACATGCAAAATTCCAGACAGGTGATTACTATTTGAGTGAATCCTCACAGGGGCTTGGCTATAGCAACCTAATCTATATCCATCTTCAGTTGGTAAAGTATAAGAAAACCATAGATCCGCTCATTGTTAATTTCTTTGTAATTGAGGAACCGGAGTCTCATATGCATCCTCAGATGCAGAATGTTTTTGCCCAATACTTGTTTAAATACTATGAAGCGGAGTACCACATGCAGGGGCTACTAACAACACATTCCCATGAAGTGGTTAGGACAGCTTCTATTTCTCAATTAAAGGTATTGCGCCAGTTATCACCGTTTAAATGTGAGTTGTTTGACCTACATGAATTTTATAATACGTTGCAAGCAGCTCCTGAAAAGAATCTTTTAGAATTTTATGATTGGTTCTATACAATCAATTTCCCAGATATTGTCTTTGCAGATAAAATAATTTTGTATGAAGGCGATACAGAAAGAATGTTGATTAAAAGTGTACTACAGTCGGCGGAATTTGAATCGCTTAGGAATCAATATGTGTCTTTTGTTCAAGTGGGTGGAGCGTATGGATATAATTATCGTTCAATTATCGATTTCCTTCGCATAAAATCCGTGATCATTACGGATTTGGATTATGATAAGGACGTATTGACTGAAAGTGAGATTTTGTCTTCTTGTTCTACGAACTCAACTATTAATCAATTTGCGGCCTCTATTATTTCTGATCCTTGCCCCACAGTACAAACGTTGTACGAATGGAAGCAAAGGTCCAATCCTATTGTCATAAATGAAACAATTTGCCTTGCTTTTCAAGGGAGAGAAGATGGATTCGCGCGAACTCTTGAGGAAGCTATGCTGGCGAAGCGTTATGGCATAACTGCCGTAGAAAAGAAAAATCAAAATGTATGGAAAAAACATCGAAAAGAAGATGGCCTCAAATTCGTCATCCCTCGAGACGGTGAGAGCGATATTCATTCTATCGTTTCTCATACAGCAAGGGCAAAAACTGACTTCATGTATTCGGTCATTTTAAGCAACTTGGCGGAGGCTATGCTCCCCAATTATATCAAGGAGGCGCTATTATGGCTGATGAAGTAAAGAATTGCTTTTTGATTAATGCGCCTGCCGGCAGTGGAAAGACAACACAGATCAAATCCATGGTGCGCAAATTTATGCAGGAGAACCCGAGAGATAATATCTTGTGTATTACTTACACTAATCGAGCGGCTGAGGAATTAGCGAGGGATTTTGACTCTGAACATATTTTTATTGGGACAATTCATTCTTTCCTGCATAGTTTTATGCAGCGTTATTTCGCACATTCCGATATCCTCCGCCTATATTTTGAACGATATGGGGAATCCATCAAACAGCGGATTGATAACATAGCGGATGATGCACATATCACAGAGAGTAATGAAAAATATAGGGAAAAATATGGGCAGTTGGATTATGAGACAGTTCAAAGGAACATTACTGAGGTTTCCTATAATGAATCCGCCTTCAATTCCCTTTACTATGGCGGATTGTGCCACGATGATCTAGTGTGTTTCTCAAAATGCATCTTTGACCGTTTCCCGGTTATCCGTAGAGGAATCTCGCTGCATTATCAATATATTTTTATTGATGAATACCAAGACACCATGGCAGACGTCCTCAATATTTTTTATGACGCTGTAGTGGGAACGAGCAGCCAGCTCTACCTTTTTGGCGACCGGATGCAGCAGATTTACATGAACTATGATGGAAGCTTTGAAGAGAGATTTACGTTATTTGACACAGAAAAAATGACCACCAACTACCGCTCTGTGACAGAAATTGTTGATATATTAAATCGGCTCTATCATGATTCAGAATTTACTCAAGATAGCTCGGACGCCATGAAGCGGGTGAAGCCAGATTTTCTACCCCGGGTAATCATTTCCAGCAACGTACTTACTACCTTGTCCAAATTGCAGGAGGATGATCCAGACACATTAGTTCTTTACCTTTTGAACAAAGAGCGCTTTTCTGCCATCGGAGCTTCCGGCTTGTTTCAAGCTTTTTCCGGTATGAAAAAATATTCCTTCGGAAGAAGTTATTCCGCTGTAGATGTTTTGACCGCTCCTTATGACGAAAACCCCGATCCTCTACTCAAATTATTGTATTGCGTGGTAAGGATGTCCAAGAGCTTTCAAAAAGGGCAGTATGGGCCAATCATCCGGACTTTAAAATCAAATAAGTCCATGTTCTGCCAGGAAACCTGTGGTATCAAAAATCACGGCGATAAAATTCAGTTGTTTCAAAAGTTGACATTGGTTTTTGCCGTCATGCAAGACAAAGCAAAAACCATACTGGATGTGCTCCTATCTTTGGAGGAAACACTGCTTGCGGACAAAACCTATATCGGTAACGTATTGGCGGATGCAGAATATGAAGCCGCATTTACTGTCCCCGCTATTGAACTGATACGGGTATTAGACTATCTGGATGATCCAAAGGTTTCTACGCAACACGGCGTAAAAGGCGAGAGCCATAACAGCGTGGTATTTGTGGCGGATGATAGCCATAGTACGCCCATCGTCTACATGTATCGCTTTTTTGATCTGCTGTGCCAAATACCAATCTCACTCCAATCATTTAATCAATTTTACTATGAGTATATAGGCGAATTGGCTAGTTTGCAGAGCACGATTAAAATGAAAATCCGAGAATTGAAAAAATCTGATTATGCCCAACATGAGGACGAGATTTTAAAAAAGGCAACTACCATCGTGGAGCGCTTTTCTGATAATCCATACTTTCAGCGTATTTGTCTAGACAAGTATGTAGAATATTTGGACAAGCCAGGAGTAACAAAGGCGAGAGAATGCTTAAAGGAAAACTCTGTTTTAGGAATACTCAGTGCATACAAGCTGTTTTATGTTGGATGCTCACGTGCTAGGAGAAATTTGACGATACTATTAGACAGATCCAAATTACAAGGGGATGTACCGTGGCAAAAAGAGAAGTTTAAAGAATTGGGCTTTTCTGTTGAGGAAATATTTGTTTAGGTAGATGTAGAAAATGTGAATCTGCCGGGATGCAAGCCTTTTTAGAAACAAATATCTGAATTGTAGTCGCATTGCACATGGAGCGAGGCTTATTTTCAGGCATTTTCCTAAGAATAAGACTCATTTTCTTGTGTTTATTACAGCAAAAGGCTATAATTTATAATGAGACCAAATAAAGCGGTGGTTTATCAATAATGATTCTAAAAGGAGTTACTATGAAAAATCATATTTTTTTAGAAAAAGCTTATCGTTATCCCGAACCTGAAAACCTTTCATTTCCTACTAACTGCACATTCCGCGAAGATCGCGGATACTGGACTAAAAACGAAACTGGCGATGTATTAATGCTATGTGACGATCTTCGATTGCCGTGTTCAAAAAAATGTGATAGAGAAACAGGAGAGGATCAAAAAGGTGAATAATGTTGAATATCTTTTGATTTCAAGCACCATTGATTATTCAACAGATTTGATTGCTTATGAACTCGAACAACGGAATCAATCGTATTTGAGAATCAATCGCGATAAGTTTGCCGAGTATAAAGTGCTATATTCTTTGGAATCTAATAGCTTATCGGTTGAAATCCATGGCCAAATTTACATGATAACAGACGCATTAAAAGCAGTATACTTTCGCGCCCCGGTCTTTTTGAGAAATAATAAAAACTATTCACTAGAAGATCAACTCTATCGAAGTCAGTGGAGCTCATTTATTAGAAATCTGATTGTATTTGAGAATGCGAAATGGATTAATCACCCTGTTGCAACGTATAAAGCAGAAAACAAACTCTATCAGTTGAAATGCGCGAAACAAATGGGGTTGATGGTTCCTCATACTCATGTTGGGAATGTATTGCCATCCGTTTCTGAAAAAAACATGTATGTTGTGAAATCTCTAGATGCTGCACTTTTTTACGAAGGCAATCAAGAGATGTTTACTTATTCAATTCCTCTCGATGGCAAAGAATTGTTGGATGCAGAAATCCAAAGTGCCCCTATTATTCTACAAGACTGCTTACAAGATAAAATTGACATCAGAGCTACGGTAATTGATAGTCAGATTTATGCAGTTAAAATTGTTGTCGAGAATAATGGCATTGATGGAGATTGGCGGAGGACAGATAAGGACTTGCTTTCTTATGTTCCAATTCAATTGCCAAGAAGTATTTGCGATAAACTTCTTCAACTAATGAAGCATTTGGGCCTAACATTCGGCGGAATTGATTTGGTATTAGCCGATAATATATATTATTTCATTGAAATTAATCCTACTGGTGAATGGGGATGGTTAGTCACATCAGCGCATTTGCCCATTGACAAATCTATCGTAAACGCTTTGATGCATGAAGGTGATTTTTATAAGTAGAATTATAGATGTTTTGTTTCCTATGTATGCGAATTATAAAACCAATAAGAGCCTTCGGCAAAAGCTCGAAGTTAACGATGTTGGAATTTTGAGCTATATGGACAATGCCGAGGATATTAGCACAGAAAGCCTAAAGCAGGAATATCAAGAGACACTTCGTATTAAAGACAAATTGGAAGACAAGGCCAAAACGAACGTGGTTGGAATCACCATTACTATAACGCTTATTATGGGAGCCTCCAATGTACTAAGTGCCATTACGAAAAAATACCCTATGCCTATTTTTCAATGGATAGGCTTTGTGCTCTTTGTGTCTGCTGTGTCATATATGATAACCGCAGGAATTCTTGCGATTAAAGTTTTGATCGATGAAAATAGAATATATGTTGTGGACATAGGAACAACTGTGAGAGCCGATGCAAATGTGCGAGTGGAGTATGATCGTTGCATTACAAAAAACAGAACTACCAATTTAATACGGAACAACACCGTCTTTACATCATATGAATGTATTCGCAATTCTCTAGTTTGCCTTTTTGTAATTTTACTATTGTCTGCTGCACCAATCACGAGTGGTCAAGATCAGAGTTCCATTGAAATGCATATGAGTTCAACTATTGAGCCATACAATATTACATATTCATCTTCAGCAGTTACATATTTATCGAACAATGATATAAAGGGCGATGTTGAAGAGTTCGTTATTTGTGCATGGGACAACCTGAGCAAAGAGCAAGCTCCAGGGACAGTTGGAGTTGTAGATAGTAAAAACTGCCTGTTTTTAAAGTTTTCAGCAGACGAAGAGAACAATATAACTATATTAAGTATTGAACCATATATAGACTACTGACTCTGTGGCAAGAGCTAGCAATAGTTTAGGGTCAAACATGAATTCGCCGAAAAGGCGGGATTGATTTATGTATGAGCAGAAATCTATCCTGCCTTTTCTATCATTGAGGTGCCATAATCCGATTATGATAAATGAGTTTGAGGTGCAAACTTGGAAGCTGGTACCTCGAAAGTATTTGCACTTTCCAGTTCAGAAATTTCCTGCTTGGCGCGAATCCCCTCCTTAGCGGCGAGGCTTCTTAGCTGAACAGGGAATTTCTTAGATTCCGAACCGGATTCGTTGTGCTGAATTTCGTTTTGGGTTAGGAAATGAAAATATCCAGATTGAAGCCGCCTGACAAAAAGAAAAGACACGCTTTGCGTGTCTTTTCTTTTTGGAATCCGTGGGTAATTGGAAAGGCACAGGGCGGAATGAATCCGCCCTGTGCCAAGGTTTTGCTGCGCAAAACACTTGTACGCGCCACTCGGCGCGGTTGAAGTGTCCTGTTTTTTAAATCTCGGTTTTCTCTGAAAATTGTCCGAAATCTCCGTTTAGGGGAAAGGGTCTGCATTTTTTGCTCTGTTTTCCCTTTGATTTTCTCTTTACAGCAAATCGATCAAGGCCTGTGCTGCTTGGCACAGGCCTTGTTTGTTTTCTTCAGAATACCGCCGTCAGCAGCATGTAATAGCCGCAGGCGATGAGAACGGTGAGCAAAAACAGCGGCAGGAGCTTTTTGACCGTGGCGAAAAATGTGACGCCGAAATAGTCCGAGATGATTGCCGTGCAGATGTGCGTGGGGCTCAGCTGACTCGAGGCGAAGCTGACGCTCATCAGCAGCGCCAGCAAAAACGCGCCGCCGTTCGGGATCATGGTGTAGGCCAGCGGGATAAAGGCCGCGGCCGCGGCGCTCGATCCCGCGACCAGCGTGCCGAACGCGTACAGGATCACGAGCACCAGAAACGCCGGAATGGGTAAATGCTCAAAATACGTCGGCAGCACGTCGATCACGCCGCCAAGGATCAAAAGGTCCTTGAAGACATACGTCATCGTAATACCGAGCAGCGACTTTAGGTCAAAGCCCTTGACGAGCGCATCGCGCACCTCCTGCGCGGAGAATTTTTCGACCAGCGCGTTGACGGCCGCGATGACCGCCACGACGGCCCACGTCGGCAGCGAGAACACGATGATCACCGCGATCGCCAGCAGCAGCGACCACAGGCTCCGCAAAAGCAGACGCACGCACTCTTTTTTGCTGCGTCCCGTCTCGCCGACTGTGCGCGGCACGCGGCGCAGATAGACAAGGTAAATTGCCAGAAACGTCAGCAATGCCATCGGGATCATCCATACGAAAAAGGATGAAATGGAAATGCCGCTGATGCTGCACGCCACGATAACGCCCGTGAACGTCGGCACCATAGCCTCGGGAATGTGGCGGAGGTACGTGGCGACCGCCGCCTTTTCATCGTTTTTGAGGTGGTCGCCCGCCATCGTGTCCACCATGCCGCCGCAGATCGTCACGGTGGCGGGGCCCTGCATCAGGCCGATGAACATGCAGGCAAGCGACGTGTTGAGCCTCGGGTCGCGCATTAGTCCATTCATCGCCCGCTGTGCATCCTCGAACCGATGGCGCAGGTCAAGCTCGTAGACGAGCACCGAGATCACGTACATCGCAAGGTTCACTGACCAGACGTCCCAGCCCGTGAGCGTGCGCAGCGCCGTCTGCCCCGCCGTGGCAAGCGGCAGGCGGAACATCACGATCATCAGAAGCGAGCCGAAAATCATCGCAAGATAAAGTGGCAGGCGTTTGTTGAGCAGGGCGAGGATCACCGCAAAGATGATCAGAACTTTGATAAGTGTCATGGTGCTGACTTCCTCTCTCCATTTCTCGCGCAAAGCAAGAAAAAGGCCGGGCGGCCACTTTTAGGGTACCGTCCGGCCAAAATGCTATTGCGTAGTGCCTTAGTGCTTCTCTCAGGCCTTCTGCTCTCTCGGCAGCAGGTGAATAGCGTGCTTCGGGCAGTTGGGCGCGCAGATGGTGCAGCCCCAGCACTTGTCCACATCGTAGTGCACCTTGCGGTTGTCGTCCTTGTAGAACGCACCGAAGTTGCAAATCTTCGTGCACTTGCCGCAGTTGACGCACTCGTCCTCGTGCCAGTCAATCTTCCAGTTGGATTCGGGATAGATCAGGCGGGAGCCGGCCTTATAGGCCATCTGCATCGGGAAGCAGCACAGACCGTCGCAGTTGCAGATGAAGCCGTCCTCGCCGTTCTGCATGAGGCCGCTGGCGTTGAACTCGCGCACCTTCTTTTTCATGTCCTCAGGGCTGATGGGCTCGCCCATGCCGCGGTCGACCGCGCTGTTCGGCCCGTCGTTCATGTTGACGCACACATTGAGCTTGCGGTCGTGGAAATACTTCTGGCTCTTGCAGTTGCAGGGCACAAGATGGATGCTGCCGTGATGCCCGTCGATGATCTTATCGAACTCCTCGAGCGTCAGATACGTCTGGTTGTGGACATAGACGCCCTCACCGGCGACCTTGGCCTTCACTTGCGGCAGATAGATCGACTGATAAATCTCTGTCTGCCAGTCGTAGAGCGCCTCGATGAGCTCTCTCGGCAGACAGCCGAACTCATAGTACTCAAACTGCGCATAGTAGGAATAGCGGCTGTAGAAGTCGCTGATCTTCCAGGTCGGCTCGTCCGCATCCGTAACCTTGTTGAGTACGTTGCGGGAGTACATGCGGTTGATGAGCACGTAGGGCGACGCGGCCAGGCGGTTCTTCTCCATGAGCTTACGCAGCTCCTTTTCCGTCATGGGCTCCTTGCCCATCAGAAGAATGACCTGCCATTCCTCCTCGTGCACCATCAGGTCGGCCACTTCGTCGAACTGCTCGGGCACTCCAAAAAGGTCGTGCGCTTTCTTGCGATTCTCGTCGCTCAGCTTGCTGGTCAGTAAAGACATATTGCTATCTCCTCTTTTTATTGCTTGCCTGATTTCTTATTTTATCTGCATTGCCTTTTCGGGGGCGCTATCCTCCGCCCTCCACAGCAATGATACAACGATGCTATGAAACATTCTTATTTTATCATAATGCTTCGCCGACGAATTATCGTTGAATCCGCAGCGCATCGCCGCCCGCTTCGCCATGCGGCCGCCCAACGGATTCAACGCTTTTTTCAACGGTAACTTAGTATAATTTTTTCATGCCAAACGGTCAAGCGTTTCTGCGTTATGCACAAAAGTGGCATGAACCGGCAAGCGGCTGTTTCTTTCGCAAAAAAGCGGCTTTTCAGTTTCCGCCTGCCGAAAAAATGTGTAACCTCTTCCGTTTTTGCCACAAAACGCGCAAAAAGCGGCTTGTCATTCCCCCAGCGTTGGCGTATGATGAAAAGGTAGGCTGATTCCCCCGCGGAATCTGTCTTTCTCGTATTTGCTTTTTTTACTCTCCCATTCCGTTTCAAGGAGGTTCCCGCACAGTGGACGTTTTAATCACCCAAAAGAAAATGACCGACTCCGAGGCCTTTGTCAAGGCCCGCGGCGGCGGCAACCTGATCGGCAAGGCCATGTACGGCGGCGGCAAGATCACGATGAAGCAGCTCTATTTGCAGAGCTTTGAAGTCGTGTTCGACGCCTATTTCAAGCCCGGCCTTGTGGAGCGCTTTTTCACCCGCAAGGGCCAGATGGGCGGCAACTCGCAGAAGATCTGCATGATCGTCGAGGGCACGCGCTGCACCGCGAGCTACCACGAGCAGCCGCTCCCGCTTTACGAAGCCGACCTCGATCCTGACATGTGCCAGGATTCCACCTTCGACAAAGAAAAGATCATCGCCCAGGCCAAGCGCGTCGCCATGCGCATCATGCGCCGCCACTCGGGCCACATCATCACCTCGATGGAGGTCGCATCCTACCGTCCCTTCTACCGCCCGTACTACGTCGCGTTCTACGGCGAGATGGAGATGGGCAAAAAGGTGCGCTACATCGCCATCGAGGCCGACGGCTACAAGACCGACAGCTCCCTGTAAGAGAGCGAAACCCACATTCAAGAGGTACGATCCGATATGAACACTGTTACGCTTGGCGGCACCGCCACCATCAACGACCTCGTCAGTGTCGCGCGCTTTGGCGCGAAGGTCGCGTTTTCCAAAGAATATGAAGAGCGCGTCAACCACTGCCGCGCCCATGTCGACCGCTTCAGCCACGAGGGCAAGGCCATCTATGGCCTGACCACGGGCCTTGGCGACAACTGGAAGAAGTTCATCCCCGAAAAGGACCGCGAAACGATCCAGCGCAACAACATCTACGCCCACACCTGCGCCGTCGGCGAGCCCATCGCCGAGGAGTGCACGCGCGCAATGATGTTTGTCATGCTCTGCCACTTCGGCTCCGGCCACACGGGCATCCGTCTTGAAACGCTCGCGCTGATCCGCGACATGCTCAACGCGGGCATCAGCCCCATCGTCCCCGGTCATGGCTCCGTCGGCTATCTGACGCTCGAGGGCCACATCGGCATGGTGATGATCGGCGAGGGCAAGGCCACCTATCAGGGTGAAACGCTTGACGGCGCAGAGGCGCTCAAGCGCGCGGGCCTCAAGCCCGTGGTGCTCTCTTCCAAGGAGGGCCTCATCCTGCTCTCCGGCACCACGTCCGTCACCGCGTTCGCGTCGCTTGCGATCTATGACGCGCAGACGCTCAGCTTGACGGCAGATATCGCGGGCTCTTTCACGCTCGAGGTGCTCAAGGGTACGCTGATGGCTATGGACGAGCGCCTGATGGCCGTGCGCCCGCACCCCGACCAGATCAACACCGCGGCCAACATCCGCGCCATTTTGAAGGACAGCCCCATGCTTGAGCGCTACCGTGGCCACCGCGTGCAGGACGCGCTGTCCATCCGCTGCATGCCGCAGCTCCACGGCCCGGTCAAAAAGGCCGTCAAGGACGCGCAGGCGACGCTCGCTATCGAGCTCAACTCGTCCGTCGACAACCCGCTCATCTTCGATGAAGAGGACGGCGGTGCGGTCGCGCTGATGGGCTGCAACGCCGACGGCACCTATGCCGGTATGGCGTCCGACAACCTCTGCATCGCGATCACGGATCTGTGCAAAATGAGCAACAGCCGCATCGACCGCCTGCTCAACAGCTTGGTGAGCGAGCTGCCGGCGTTCCTCAACAAGAACGCCGACTTCAACAACGGTCTCATGATGATCCAGTACGCCTCCGCGGGTCTTCAGGGCGAGCTGCGCATCCTTGCGCACCCCGCCGTGGTCGACAATCTGACCACCTGCGCCAACCAGGAGGACTATGTCAACATGGGCTACAACGCCGCCAAGAAGGCCTATGACTCGATGCACCTCGCCAAGTATATCCTCGCCGCCGAGCTTATCTGCGACGGTCAGGCGCTCGACTGCTATGAGGATAAGCGCTGCGCCAAGGGCACGCAGGCTATCTACGACCTGCTCCGCAGCAAGGTTCCCGAGATGGACAACGACATGCCCCTCACGCCATATCTCGAGGCCGTCGCCCAGCAGATCATCGACCGCGCGTATATCCGAACCGTGGAAGCGAGCGTCGGCGCGCTGAAGTTCTAAAGGAGAATGCCATGATCGAGCACGAACACGTCCATGAGCACAGCCACGGGCACCCCCATGTGCACGGGCATGTCCATGACCCCGAGCAGACGAAAAAGATCAGCAACCGCCTTGCGCGCGCCATCGGGCACCTCGAATCCATCAAAAAGATGGTGGAGGACGACCGTGACTGCTCCGAGGTGCTGATCCAGCTCGCCGCGGTGGAGTCCGCCATCCGCTCGACCAGCCGCCAGATTTTGCGCAACCACATGGAGACCTGCGTCACCGCCGCCATCCAGCAAAATGACGAGGAGACGCTCTCCGAGCTTTACCGCGCGATCGACGAGCTTCTAAAATAGCAAGTGAAAAAACGTCCGGCTGAATATCAGCCGGACGTTTTTTATTGGAATGTTCTTCCTTTTGCATAGCGGGCAAAAATGCGCGCAAACTAAGCGCGGCAAACGCCAAAACAATTTTTTGGGAGGACAAATCTATGACCGATCATACCAATAACGGCTGCTCCTGCACGCCCAACACCTCTATTCGCTGCGCCGTGACCAACTGCGCCAACCACTGCAAGGACGCCCAGTACTGCGGTCTGAACGCCATCCAGGTCGGCACGCACGAGGCCAACCCCACCATGGACCAGTGCACCGACTGCCAGAGCTTCAAGAAGCAGTAATTTTTGCAGCCGCCCCTTAAGGCGGCCGCTACATAGCATCGAAAAAGGCGGTGACAGCATGACGGAAAAGGGCAAATACCGCGTCTGTGGCGCGCTCGCAGGCACGGTGAACGGCTTATTCGGCGGAGGCGGCGGCATTCCGCTCGTCTTTTTGCTGCGCTCGTGGGCAAAGCTCTCCGACAAGACGGCACTCGCGACCTGTGTGGCCGTCATCTTCCCGTTCTGCCTTGTGTCGGTGCTCGTGTACGCGTTCCGCGGCGCGCTGCCGCTCGGAGAGGCGCTCCCCTACCTTGTCGGCGGGCTTACAGGCGGATGGATCGGCGGCAGGCTCTTCAAGGACGTGCCGAACACATGGCTCAAGCGCATTTTCGCGCTGTTTCTGCTCTATGGCGCGGTGAGGTACCTTCTGTGACGGACTGGCTCTTTCCCGCGCTCTGCGGGCTTTTGACGGGAATCCTCTCGTCCTGGGGCGTCGGCGGCGGGACACTGCTTCTTTTATGCATGACGCTCTTTTTCGGCGTGGAGCAGCGCACAGCGCAGGCCATCAACCTGCTCTATTTTCTGCCAACCGCGGGCATCTCGCTCTTCGCGCATCGCAAAAACGGATATCTCGACAAAGCCGTCCTGTGCGCGGCCATCCCGACCGGCACGCTCTGTGCGCTCGCCGCCGCGTTTTTGACGACAATGGTCGACAGCAGCATCTTCCGCAAGCCGTTCGGGCTGTTCCTGCTCTACGCGGGGCTGTCGATCCTCTTTGAAAAGAAGAAAAACAGCAAAAAAGAAACGCCGTGACTTTCGTCATGGCGTTTTCGATTCTATTCAGATGCGCAGCGCCGTTTCCAGCGCGATATAGAGCTTGCCGAGGTCGTGGTTCGCGCCGCGAAGATTGGCGACATCGTAGCCGCTCTCCTCCAGCACGTCCCCCGCCTCGAGGAAGTTATAGAGCGATAAGCCGTAAAAACTGCACACCGCCTGCACACCGGCAAGCTCCATCTCCACGGCGAGACAACCCTCGCTTCTTCGCTGCGCGACGAGGCCCGCGGTCTCGCGGATCATGGCGTCCGTCGTCCAAACCCGTCCCGTCACGTGCGGGACGCCCAGCTCGGTAAAGATGTCCGAGAGCTTCCGCGCGTTCTCGACCGTGATGTAGTCGGACGGCGCAGCGAAATAGTACGAGCAGCCCTCGCCGCGGTAACTCTTCGTCGGGACGATAAATTTGCCCCTCGTCGCCTCCCGATTCAAGCTCCCGCAGGAACCGAACATCACGAACTTCGACGCACCGACGATCCAGCTCGCCTCATAGCACTCCGATGCGGCAATCGCCGAGCCGATGCCCGAGAGGTAAAACGCGATGTCCTTTCCCTTGTAATTCATGCGGTAAATGGGAATGTTCCCGTTGCACGCACCGATCAGGCCGATCTTTTCGCAGGGAAAGGCTTCCAGCAAATGCTGATAGATCTTTTGCGAAAACAGGATCAGGCACGTTTCGACAAGGTGCTTTTGCTCACCGTAAAAGTCCCGCAGGCTGATGACGGGCTCAGTCGCATTGTCAAAGCAGTCGGTGATCATACGCTTTACCGCTGATTCGTCAGCTTTTCGAGCGCGTCCTTCGCGGCCATCTGCTCGGCTTCCTTCTTGCTGCGGCCCGCGCCCTTGCCCACAGCGCCGCCGTTGAGCAGCACTTCAAAATAGAACGTCTTGTCATGGTCGGGGCCGCTCTCACCAAACAGGCGGTAGGAAAGCGTCTGGTTCGGCGAGCGCTGCACGAATTCCTGTAAAATGGTCTTATAGTCGCGGCGCTTTTCCTCGGCGACCTCCTCGCGCTCGGTATCGAGCAACACTCGGTGGATGAGCGCGCTGGCCGCGCTGATGCCGCCGTCAAGATACACCGCGGCAAACACCGCCTCGGTCGCGTCGGCCAGGATAGACGGACGCGTGCGGCCGCCGCAGCTCTCCTCGCCGTTGCCGAGCTTTAAGTATTTTCCCAACTCCAGGCGCTGCGCGACCTCGTGCAGGCTGTCCTCGCACACGAGCAACGCGCGGATGCGCGTCAGCTCCCCCTCCGGCGCGGTAGGATGCTTGGCAAACAGATACTCCGCCGTCACAAAGCCGAGCACGCTGTCACCCAGGAATTCCAGGCGCTCGTTGCTGAAAAAGTTTGCGCCGCGGTGCTCGTTGGCATACGAGCTGTGGCGCAGCGCCTCTTCGAGCAGCGCCGGATTTTTGAAATGATATTGCAGCTTTTCTTCCAAGGCCTGCATGGTGTTTCCTCCTGATAAAAGGACGCCCCGCGCAAAGCGGGGCGGCTTTTTTCTTCTTAACCGAGCTTCGTGCTCAGGTAGCGCACGCAGTCGCCCACCGTCTTGAGCGAGGTGAGCTCCTCCTCGGGGATCTCATCGAGCTCAAACTCTTCCTCCATGGCCATCACCAGTTCAACAAGATCCACGGAGTCGGCGCCAAGATCTTCCTCAAAAGAGCTGTCCATCGTGACCTCATCGGGGTCGAGCGCGAACTGCTCGACGATCAGCTTCTGCATCGTTTTGAAAATTTCTTCGGGGCTCATAAGTCTTATACTTCCTCTCACGGTTTTGGTTCTTCCAAATGATACGGCAAAGGTACTGTACTGTCAATACCCATTTTGCCGCTTTTTGGCATTCGCGTTATTCTGCCTTCTGTTCAATACGCATCTTGTCGATATTTTGCGCGATGTCGTCGATGATACCGCTGCGCGCGACCTCCATCGCCTGACGGACCGCATTGCAGATGCCGACCTCACTCGCGCTGCCGTGCGCCTTGACGACCGGCTTCGAGATGCCGAGCAGCGCCGTACCGCCGACCTCGTTCGCGTCGAGCATTTTCTTGAAATCACCGAGCTGTCCCTTGAGCAGTAGCGCCGCCAGCTTCGTGCCGGTGCTGTGCATCAGCATTTCCTTCAATTTGATGGAAAGAAGCTTGCCCGTGCCCTCGATGCTCTTGAGCATGATGTTGCCGCTGTAACCGTCGGCGACGATGACGTCGCACTCACCGAGCATCGCTTCCTTGGCCTCAATGTTGCCGGTGAAGTTGAGATGCCCCGCCTCGCCCGCTTCCTTGAGCTTCTGATACGTTTCGCGGCGCAGCGTGTCGCCCTTGCTCTCCTCCGCGCCGATGTTCAAAAGACCGATGCGCGGATTTTCGACGCCGAGCACTTTCTGCGCGTAGTAGCTGCCAAGATACGCAAATTGCAGCAGATATTCGACCGTGCACTCGGCGTTCGCGCCGCAGTCGATGAGCACGGCCTTGCCCTTGGCCGTCGGGATGGTCGGCGCGAGCGCCGCGCGGCGCAGGCCGCGGACGCGCTTGACGAGAAGCGTCGCGCCCGCAAGGAGCGCGCCCGTGCTGCCCGCGCTGACAAAGCCGTCCGCGTCGCCCGCGTGCAGCATATTGAGCCCCACGGTGAGGGACGAATCTTTCTTGTGCTTAAAGGCCGTCGCCGGATCATCGCAGATCTCGACCACCTCGGTCGCGTTGGCGATCTCCATGCCCTTGGGGAGCTCCTTGCAGCCGCACTGCTGCAGGGCCTTCAAGATCTCTTCCGTTTTTCCGGTCAGGACGATGTCCACGCCGTACTTCTCCTGCGCCATCAGCGCGCCCTTGACGGGCGCGAGCGGGGCGAAATCGCCGCCCATGGCGTCGACGATGATCTTCATGGGGTCACTCTCCTTTCCTGTCACTCAGCACGTCCTCGCGCATCGCGTCGATCTTTTCAAGCGAGCGCGCGGCGAGCTGCGCATTTTTCACGCGCTTGCCGCCCTTGATGCGGTAGCCCAGCGGCGGCATGATACCAAAGTTCACGTTCATCGGCTGAAAGTCCGAGACCGTCGTATCGCTGATGTAAAGCCCCAGCGCCCCGATGGCCGTCTCGCGTGGGAAATCGACGGGCGGTTTGCCTTCGAGTCTTCTTGCCATCTCGATGCCCGCCAGAAAGCCCGAAGCCGCGGACTCGATATAGCCCTCCACGCCGGTCATCTGGCCGGCAAAGGCGATGCGCTCGTCCGCGATCAGGCGATAGTAGCGGTCCAGCATCCCCGGCGAGCGGAGATAGGTGTTGCGGTGCATCACGCCGTAGCGCACAAACTCCGCATCATGCAGCGCGGGGATCATCGAAAACACGCGCTTCTGCTCGGGAAAGCGCAGATGCGTCTGGAAGCCGACAAGGTTATAGACGCTGCCCTGCGCGTTGTCGCGCCGCAGCTGGACGACGGCATAGGGCTCTTTCCCCGTCTTCGGGTCTCGCAGACCGCGCGGCTTGAGGGGGCCGTAGCAGAGCGTATCGTGTCCGCGGCGCGCCATGACCTCGACGGGCATGCAGCCCTCGAAGACGTTTTTATCCTCAAAGCCGTGTACGCTCGCTTCCTCGGCGGTCGTGAGCGCCTGCCAGAAGGCATCGTACTCCTCCTCCGTCATCGGGCAGTTGATATAGTCCGCCGTCCCCTTGTCGTAGCGCGAGGCGAAAAACGCTGAATCCATGTCGACGCTCTCAAATGTCACGAGCGGCGCGGCGGCATCGAAAAAGTTCAGCGTGTGCCCGTCGCCGATCTTTTCGGCGATGGCGGCGGCGAGCGCGTCGCTCGTCAAGGGGCCCGAGGCGATGATGACGTTCCCCTCGGGGATGGCCGTCACCTCGCCGGGGACAACCGTGATATTGGGATGCGAACGGATCTTCTCTGTCACGAGCTTTGAAAAGCCGTAGCGGTCGACCGCCAGCGCGCCGCCCGCCTCCACGCGCGTCGCGTCCGCGCAGGCAAGGATCAGCGAATCGAGGCGGCGCAGCTCCTCTTTGAGAAGGCCGACCGCGTTTTCAATCTGGTCCGAGCGCAGCGAATTCGAGCAGCAAAGCTCGGCAAAATCCGCCGTGTGGTGCGCGGGGGTGGTCTTTTCGGGTTTCATTTCATGCAGCGTCACGGCGATGCCGCGCTGCGCGAGCTGCCAGGCAGCCTCGCAGCCGGCAAGGCCGGCACCGATCACAGTTACTTGCATCAGTTCTCTTCTTTCTCCGCGGTCTTTTTGGCCGCGGACTTGGCGGTCGTCTTCTTAGCGGCCGCCTTTTTCGTGGTCGCGGTCTTCTTTGCCGCCGTCTTTTTTGCGGGCTTTTCTGCACCATCCTCGGCTGCGGCCTTCTTTGTCGTTTTCTTCGCTGCGGCGGTCTTCGTCGCGGTCTTCTTGGTGCTCGCCGCTTTTGTGCTCGTTTTCTTTGTGGTGGTGCTCTTCTTAGCCGTCGTCTTCCTGGCGGCGGTCTTCTTTTCCGCGGTCTCCGCCGCATCGGCGGCTTCGGCGCTCTCCGCGCCCTCTTCCGCGGTCTCGGTGGTCTTCTTTTTCACATAGCCGCGCTGGTCTTCCGGCACAAAGCGCGAGCAGTTGAGGTTGATGCAGTACGGGCGCTTAAAGCCCTTGCCCGCCTTTTTGAACATCGTCTGGCCGCACTCAGGGCAGTCGTCCTTCGTCGGCACATCCCAAGTCATGAAGTCGCACTTCTTCTCGGAATCGCTGCTGGTGGAGAATTCGCAGGCATAGTACGTGTACTGCTTGTTCGTCTTCTTGCTCACGCCAGTGCGCTTCATCATGCGCCCGCCGCACTTGGGGCAGCGGCCCGGCATTTCGATGACAAGGGGCTTGGTGAACGTGCACTCGGGGTAGCCCGGGCAGGCCAGGAAGCGGCCAAAGCGCCCGCTCTTGATGACCATGTTGCGGCCGCAGACGTCGCACTTCTCCTCGCTGACCTCATCGGGGACCTTGAGTCTCACGCCCTCAAGCGCCTTCTCGGCGTTTTCAAGGTCGCGCTCAAAGCCGCCGTAAAAGTCGCGGATGACGTCCTTCCACGCGGTCTTGCCCTCTTCGACGGTATCGAGCTTTTCCTCCATGCGGGCGGTGAACTTCATGTCCACGATGTCGGGGAAGCGCTCTTCCATCAGGCCCGTCACCACCTCGCCGAGCGGCGTGGGGCGCAGGTATTTGCCGTCCTTGATGACGTATTCGCGGTCGAGAATGGTCGAGACCGTCGGCGCGTAGGTCGACGGGCGGCCGATGCCGTTCTGCTCCATCGCGCGGATGAGTGTCGCGTCCGTGTAGCGCGCGGGCGGCTGAGTGAAGTGCTGGAGCGGCGTATATGCCTCGAGCGTCAAGCCCTGCCCCTCGACGAGCGGCGGCAGCGTGCCCTCCTTTTCCTCCTTGCTGTCGTCATCGCGAGACTCCTCGTAAACGGCGGTGTAGCCGGAGAATTTCAGGTTACTGGCGCTCGCGTGGAACTGGTGTCCGCCCGCCATGATCTGCGCGCTCACGCTGTCATACACGGCGTTCGCCATCTGGGAGGCCAAAAAGCGGCTCCAGATCAGGCGGTACAGGCGGTACTGCTCGCCCGTCAGATCGCCCTTGATCTGCTCGGGCGTCAGGTTGACGTTCGAGGGGCGGATGGCCTCGTGCGCGTCCTGCGCGCCGGCCTTGGCCTTGTAGTGGCGGGCGGTCTTGGGATAGTAGCTCTGCCCGTAGCGTCCTAAAATAAACGTCTTCGCTGCGGCGATGGCCTCTTCGGAGATGCGTAGCGAGTCGGTACGCATGTAGGTGATGAGACCCACCGTGCCCTCGCCCGTGATGTCCACGCCCTCATAGAGCTGCTGGGCGATGGCCATGGTGCGGCGCGGCGTCATGTTGAGCTTGCGCGAGGCCTCCTGCTGTAAGGTGGAAGTGGTGAACGGCAGAGACGGGGAGCGCTGCTTGTCCGTGCGCTTGATATTCGTCACGGTAAAGGGCTTGTCGCCGATGTCGGCAATGATGCCGTCCACCTGCTCGCCAGAGGCCGGCTCGACCTTTTTACCGTCCTTGCCGTAATAGTGCGCCTCAAAGGTCTTGTGCGTCGCCTCGTCGGTGAGGTCGGCGTCAAGTGTCCAGTATTCCTGCGCCTCGAAGGCCTGAATTTCCTTTTCGCGGTCGTCGACCATGCGCACAGCGACGGACTGCACGCGGCCCGCGGAGAGGCCGCGGCGGACCTTCTTCCACAGAAGCGGGCTCAGCTGATAGCCCACGATGCGGTCGAGCACGCGGCGCGCCTGCTGCGCGTCGACCAGGTCCTGGTCGATGGCGCGCGGCTCCTTGATGCTCTCGGAGACGACCTTTTTCGTGATCTCGTTGAAGGTCACGCGCTTGGCCTTTTCATCGTCCAGATTCAAAAGCGCTTTTAAGTGCCACGAGATGGCTTCGCCCTCGCGGTCCGGGTCCGTTGCAAGATACACGGTGTCGCTGCTCTTGGCGGCCTTTTTGAGCTCGCTGATGAGCTCCTCTTTTCCGCGGATGGGCTGATAGACAGGCTCGAAGTCGTGCTCGATATCAACGCCCAGCTTGCTCTTGGGCAGGTCGCGCAAATGGCCCATGCTGGCCTTGACCTCGTAGTCTTTGCCGAGATATTTTCCAATGGTTTTCGCCTTTGCCGGAGACTCGACGATCACCAGATGCTTTTTTGCCATGAATGTTATTCCTCCAGTAGTGTGACGGTCAAAGAAAAATGCTTGCCGCTGCCCTGCTCGACGTAGCCCTCAAGCTCCATCATCGTCAGCGCGGAAAGAACACGGCGCGTGGGGATCTGCGTCTTTTCGATCAGATCGTCCACCTGCAGCGCGCCGTCTTTCAGCGTGCGCAGAATGGCGATCTGGTCGTCGGTCAGCCCCGCGTCGTTGGTTTTCAAATTCAGTGTCGGCAGCGACAGTATTTCCTCCGCCGCGGCCTGCTTGGCGCGCGCTTGCTCCTCGCGCGCCTGATAGCCGAGCGTACGCGGAAGCTCCACGCGCTCGCCGAGTATTTTATGCGGATAGATGGCCTCGTACTCGCGCAGCACATCCCAGCTGTCGGTGATGAGGCCCGCCGCGCCGTCCGCGATCAAACGGTTGCAGCCGCGGCTGAGCGGCGCGTCGATCGGACCGGGAACGGCGAAAACATCGCGTCCCTGCTCAAGCGCGGTATTCGCCGTGATGAGCGCGCCGCTCTTTTCCGGCGCTTCGACCACGATGGTCGCGAGGCTCAAGCCGCTGATGATGCGGTTTCGCACGGGAAAATGCCACGCCTCGGCCGCCGTCCCGGGCGGATACTCGCTGATGAGCGCGCCCGAGGCCGCGATATCGCGGTACAGCCATTCATTCTCCGCGGGATAGACAATGTCCAGCCCGTTGCCGAGCACGGCGATGGTCTTTCCGCCCGCGCGCAGCGCGCCGCGGTGAGATGCGCTGTCCACGCCCGCCGCCGCGCCGGAGATCACGACCGCGCCCTGCTTGCACAGGCCGTAGGCGATCTTCTCCGCCGCTTCGATACCGTAGGGCGAGGCCTTGCGCGTGCCGACCATGGCGACAGCGACCTCCTCGTCGATAACGGGGAGCTGGCCTTTGACATAAAGCAGGCACGGCGGCTCAAAGATATTGCGCAGGCGCATCGGATAGTCCGCGTCCTGCATCGTGAGAAGCCGCAGCCCCAGCCGCGAACACGCGCCGAGGATACGGTCGGCGTTTTCCAACGATTTTTCCGCGAGCAGTGCGATCTGCCGCGGCTCGATGCCCTCGACGAGGCGGTACTCGTCCTCGTCGGCATAGTAGACGTTCTCCGGCGTGCCGAAATAGTCGAGCAGCAGAAGCTTTGAGCGGTTTGTCAGTCCCTTGACCTCCGAGAGCCACACCCAGTATTTAAGGCCCGCCATGAAGAGCACCTCCTTGTTTGTTTCAGCGATACATCTCCCACAGAACGACCGTCGCCGCGATGGCCGCGTTGAGCGACTCGCAGCGCGGGCTCATGGGAATTTTGAGCGTTTTGGCGCACTCATCCAGCATTTGCTGCGACAGTCCGCGCCCCTCGCTGCCGATGGCGACAGCGGCTTTGGACAGGTTCGCGTCAGACAGCGGCACGGTGTCCTCGCGCAGCGCCGTGCCGTAGAGCGGGACGCCGCTTTTACTGAGCAGCGCGAAAAGCTCCTCCGGCGTGACGCTGTACGCCTCGCGGCGGAAGATCGCGCCCATCGTGGCGCGCGCCGTCTTGGGATTGAAGAGGTCGGCGCAGGCGTTGACTAAGAACACGCCGTCGCACTCAAACGCGTCCGCCGTGCGCAGGATGGTCCCCACGTTCCCGGGGTCCTGCACGCCGTCCAGTACGAGATAGTGCTTACCCGCAAGCGTTTCGGGCAGCTTCGTCTCGGGAAGCGCGACCGTAAACAGTGCGCCCTGCGGCGTCTCCATCGGGCTCACCGAGCGCATCAGATCTCCGCTCACGCGCACGGCGCGCACGGTATCGGGAAGCGCTGGAATGTCCACGCCGTCAGAGAACACCGCCGTTTGGACCGGCGCGCCCCATTTGAGCGCTTCGTCCAAGAGCTTTGTCCCGTCGCAGAGATATTCGCCGCTCTTTTTGCGGTAAGACCGGGAGGAAGCGAGCTTGCGCAGGTGCGTCATCAGCGGATTCTGCCGGCTCGTGATGATTTCCACGTTCATTTTTCCTCTTCCCTCCCAGTTTCTTATTTAATATGTATCACACTATATTATCAACTGCCGCCCTTTGTCAAGCAAAAGAATCTTTTGCACCGTTTCACTTTTACGCGGATCGGTGCGCCACGGCTTTACAGTTCGCCCCCTTTTGTGGTACACTGAGCGTGAAATATCACGCAGCATGACTGCAAGGAGGTACCCCAAAATGGAATCTGCCAAATCGCGTTTTCTGCGCTATGTGACCTATTACACCACCTCGGATGAATTCACCGGCACCTCGCCCTCTACGGAGCGGCAGAAGGACCTCGGCCGCGTGCTGATGCAGGAGCTTGAAGCGCTGAAGCTCGAGGACGTCCACATGGACGACTGCGGCAATGTGCTTGCAACGCTCCCCGCGAGCGAGGGCGTGGACGCGCCCGTCATCGCGCTCATCGCGCACATGGACACCGCTCCCGACGCTTCGGGCGAAAACGTCAAGCCCCGCCTCGTGCGCTACGAGGGCGGCGAGCTGAAGCTCAACGACACTGTCTCCCTCACCGAGGCGCTCTGCCCCGGCCTTGAAAGCCATGTGGGCGAAGAGCTCATCGTCACCGACGGCACGACGCTGCTCGGCGCGGACGACAAGGCCGGCGTCGCCGAGATCATGGCCGCGGTCGAGACGATGATTGAGAAAAACGTCAAACACGGCGAAGTGCGCGTCATCTTCACGACCGACGAGGAGATCGGCAACGGCGTGGACGGGCTCGACGTGCAGGAGCTCGGCTGCGACTACGGCTACACCGTGGACGGCGGCCCGCTCGGTGAGATCGAATTTGAAAACTTCAACGCCGCCTCCGCCATTCTGACGGTGCACGGTGTCGGCGTCCACCCCGGCAGCGCCAAAAATGTGATGATCAACGCCGCGACCGCGGCGATGGCCTTCCACGCGATGCTGCCCGAGGACGAAGTCCCGGAGAAGACCGACGGCTACGAGGGCTTCTTCCACCTGACTGAGATGAGCGGCAGCGTGACCGAGGCGACGCTGCGCTACATCATCCGCGACCACGACCGCGAGCGCTTTGAGGAGAAAAAGGCTCTCTTCGCCGACTGCGCCGCGCGCATCAACGAAATTTACGGCGACGGCACGGCCGAGGCTCAGATCAATGACAGCTACTACAACATGAAGGAGAAAGTTCTCCCCCACTTCCACCTCATCGAGCGCGCGGAAAACGCCTTCCGCGCCAACGGTGTCGAGCCGCAGTGCGTGCCCATCCGCGGCGGCACGGACGGCGCGCGCTTGTCCTGGGACGGGCTTCCCTGCCCCAACCTCTCCACCGGCGGCTACAATTACCACGGCGTGCGCGAGTGGATCCCCGCGGACAGCCTTGAGGCCATGACGAACGTGCTCGTCACGCTGACGGAGAGCTTTGCCGAATGAGACAATCGTTATCGTAACAAAGAATTGGAGTGATTTTGTGATGAATCCTGTCGAAAAGCTCGCACTTTTGCGCGCGGAGATGAAAAAGCGCCACTTGGACGCCTACGTCGTCGTGACCGATGACTTCCATACCTCGGAATATGTCGGCGCGCACTTCAAGGCGCGCGAATTTCTCTCCGGCTTCACCGGCTCTGCCGGTACGCTCGTCGTGCTGCCGGACGCCGCCGCACTGTGGACGGATGGCCGCTACTTTTTGCAGGCCTCGCAGCAGTTAGAGGGCAGCGGTATTGAGCTCATGCGCATGGGCCAGCCCGGCGTGCCTGAGATCCCCGCGTTCCTGCGCGACCACGTTCCTGAAAACGGCTGGATCGGCTTCGACTCGCGCACGATCAGCAACGACTTCGCTCGTTCGATCGGCGAAAAGACGCGCGAGAAGCACATCCGCTTTGCGGGCGACGAGGACCTTGTCGACCTTGTGTGGACGGACCGCCCCGCACTCTCGTGCGAGCCGGTGTGGGAGCTGGACGTAAAGTATGCAGGCCTGACGCGCAGGGAAAAGCTCGAAATGGTGCGCGGCAAGATGAAGGAGATGGGCGCAAGCGTGTTCGTCATCCCGTCCCTCGACGAAGTCGCGTGGCTGCTGAATCTGCGCGGAAACGATGTGCTCTTCACGCCCGTGTTTCTCTCGTATCTGCTGCTTGAGCAGGACAAGGCCACGCTCTGCGTGCAGAGAGAGGCCGTGAGCGCAGAGATCGAAGCACATTTGAAATCTGACGGCGTAACGCTCGCTCCCTATGACGACATCTACCGCCTCGTCGCGGCGCTGCCCACGGGCACCCGCGTACTGCTCGACGGCGAGCGCGCCAACTACCGCATTCTGCAAAGCGTGCCGGAGAGTGCCGAAGTGCTCGACCGCACGAGCCCCATTCAGCTGATGAAGGCGATGAAAACGCCCGCCGAGCAGGAGAACGAGCGCCTCGCCCACATCAAGGACGGCGTGGCCGTCACGCGCTTCATCTACTGGCTCAAGCACACGATCGGCAAAGAGCCGATCACCGAGCTCAGCGCGTCGAAAAAGCTCGAATCTCTTCGCGCCGAGGGTGAGCACTATCTTGAGCAGAGCTTCGACCCCATCCTCGCCTACGGCGCGCACGGCGCGATCGTCCACTACGAGCCGACCGAGGAGACCGACATTCCCATGGAGCCGCGCGGCCTCTGCCTCGCCGACACGGGCGCGCAGTATTTGGAGGGCACGACCGACATCACCCGCACCATCGCGCTGGGGCCGCTCACGGACGAGGAAAAGCGCATCTACACGCTTGTCCTGCGCGGACACATACAGCTGGGCGCGGCCAAGTTCCTGCACGGCTGCATGGGCGAAAACCTTGACATGCTGGCCCGCACACCGCTGTGGGAAGCGGGCCTCGACTTCAACCACGGCACGGGCCACGGCGTGGGCTTCGTCCTCGGCGTGCATGAGGGCCCTGAGCGCGTACACTGGGATGTGAAGCGCCAGAAGCGCCACTGCGTCATTGAAGAGGGCATGATCTTCTCGAACGAGCCGGGCATTTACCTTGCCGGCAAGTTCGGCGTGCGCATTGAGAACCTTGTCGTTGTACGCGAGGCTGAGGTCAACGAGTACGGCCGCTTCCTTGCGCTCGAACCGCTGACGCTCGTGCCGTATGACCGCGATGCGATCGATCTGTCGCTGCTCTCGTCGCGCGATGTGGAGCTTTTGAATGCTTATCACGCTAAGGTCTTTGCGGCGATCTCGCCGTATCTGAGTGGGGATGAGCTGGAGTGGCTCAAGGCGGCCACTGAGCCAGTGCAGTTCTGCTGAACATCATAAAAGGCAGCGCGATAGCGCGCTTCTATCCCTGCACCGTGCAGGGGCACGGAAAAAGGGGGCCATTCTCTCTCGTGAGAGAATGGCCCCCTTGGACCCCCAAGAGAACGCGAGGTGCCTTCCCCCTCGCCCCCCGCTCATTGCCAGTCTATAGCTCGAAGAGCTGCAATGCTTGCCGAATCAGGTGCGGTGTACATGGCTTCGCCATGAATCTTCTGCTATTCGTTACTGGTTGCAACCGCGCCTTACTATCGCGAGGCGCGAGTGACGGGATGATCGGCGGCAGACTGCGTATGAGATCACATGGCATTGTGAAAAAAGTGCCTTTCCGAACTGGAAAGGCACTTTTGAATCTTAATAGAGCTTGGCGCCGGCGGGGATATCGTCGTCGACCATCAGGAAGTTGAGACGCTCCTCGCCATCCACGTGGTGGACAGCGGAGATCAGCATACCACAGGAATCGATGCCCATCATCTTGCGCGGGGGCAGGTTGACGATGGCGATGGCGGTCTTGCCGACAAGATCCTCGGGCTCGTAATAGTCGTGGATGCCGGAAAGGATGACGCGGTCCTTGCCCGAGCCGTCGTCGAGGACGAACTTCAAGAGCTTCTTGCTCTTGGGCACGGCGGTGCACTCCTTGATCTTGACCGCGCGGTAGTCGGACTTGGCAAAGGTGTCGAAGTCGACCTGCTCTTCGAAGATCGGCTCGCTCTCGACCTTGTCGACCTCTTCGGCGGCGTGCTCGCCCTTGGGCTTGACAAAACCGGTCGCGCCGGTGGCCTTCACGGCGGCGGGAGCGGTCTCTTCGGTCTTCTCCTCGGCCTTTTCGCTCTTCTTGGGCATATCGAGCGGCTTCATCGTGGGGAAGAGGATGACGTCGCGGATGGAGTCGGTGCCGCAGAGCATCATCGCGCAGCGGTCGATGCCGAAGCCCAGGCCGCCCGTCGGGGGCAGACCGTATTCGAGGGCCATGACGTAATCCTCGTCCATCATCTCGGCCTCGTCGTCGCCGTTGGCGCGCTTTTCGACCTGCGCCTTGAAGCGCTCGTACTGATCCATCGGGTCGTTGAGCTCAGTGAAAGCGTTGCCCATCTCGCAGCCGCAGACGAACATCTCGTAGCGCTCAGTGAGGTACGGGTCAGACGGGCTGCGCTTGGCAAGCGGGCTGACCTCGACGGGGTACATGGTGATGAACGTCGGCTGGACGAGGGTCTCCTCGACCTTCTGGTCGAAGGTCTCGTACAGGGCGTTGCCCCAGGTCTTGTCCACGCCGTCCATGTCGACGCCGACGCTCTTGGCGAGCGCGACGGCGGCCTCGGCGTCGCCCTCGATCGCCATAAAGTCCGCGCCGGTCACTTCCTTGACGGCGTCAGCCATCGTGACGCGCTTCCACGACGGGGTCAGGTCAATGTCCTTGCCGAGCCACTGGATCTGATAGGTGCCGAGAATCTCCTTCGCGGCGCCGGAGAGGATGGCCTCGAGGATGTCCATCATGCCGTCGAGGTTCGTGTAGGCCTGATAGAGCTCGCAGGTGGTGAACTCAGGGTTATGCTTGGTGTCCATACCCTCGTTGCGGAAGATGCGGCCGACCTCGTACACGCGCTCCATGCCGCCGACGATCAGGCGCTTTAAGTGCAGCTCGGTGGCGATGCGCATGTACATGTCGATATCGAGGGTATTGTGGTGCGTGATGAAGGGGCGCGCATTCGCGCCGCCCGCGATGGGGCTCAAAACCGGCGTCTCGACCTCCATAAAGCCGATGGAGTCGAGGTAGCGGCGCAGATACGCGACAAACTTCGAACGAATTTCGAAGTTGCGCTTGGACTCGGGGTTGATGATCAGGTCCACATAGCGCTGACGGTAGCGCGCTTCCTTATCGGTCAGGCCGTGGTACTTCTCCGGCAGGGGACGCAGAGACTTACTGAGCAGCGTGATCTTCTTGGCGCGCACGCTCATCTCGCCGCGCTGGGTGCGGAACACCTCGCCCTCGACGCCGACGATATCGCCGATGTCGTACTTCTTGAAGCGGTTGTACTCCTCCTCATCCATCTCGTCCTTGCGGGCGTAGAGCTGGATGCGGCCGGACTTGTCCTGCAGATCGCAAAAGCTGACCTTGCCCATGCCGCGTTTGCTCATCAAGCGGCCCGCGACGCGGACCTCGCTGCCCTCAAGCGCGTCAAAGTTGTCCTTGATGTCCTGAGCGTGGTGCGTCACGTCGAAGCGCGTCTCCTTGAAGGGATCGCGGCCCTCGGCGCGCAGCGCTGCGAGCTTTTCGCGGCGGACCTTCAGGATCTCGCTGAGGTCCTGCTCGGGAGCGTTGGTCTGGATATTTTCTTCAGCCATGATATTTCTTTACTCCTACTCTATATAATACAGCTTAACGTTCGATCTTGACGATGCGGTAGACGATGGCACCGACAGGGGCCTCCACGGTAACCTCATCGCCCTCTTTTGCGCCCATGAGCGCCTTGCCGAAGGGGGAATCCTCGGAGATGGCGCGGTGCATGGGGTCGGCCTCCTGCGAGCCGACGACCTTATACTCGGGCAGCTCGCGGCCGGACTTCACATCCTGCACGGTCACACGGCAGCCGATGCTGATGCCGTTCGTGCCCGCGTCGTTTTCGTCGACGATGACGGTGTGCAGCAGGATCTCCTCGACCTCAGCAATACGGGAGTACAGCTTGCCCTGCTCGTTTTTCGCTTCATCATATTCGCTGTTTTCGCTCAGGTCGCCGAAGCCGCGCGCCTCTTTGATGAGGTCCGCCACTTCCTTTTCACGCACGGTCTTGAGGTAGGTGAGCTCCTTTTGCAGCTCTTCCTTGCGCTCCGCGCTCATCTTGTACTCTTTTTTCATGTTCGCCATATTGAGATCGTTCCTTTCTTTCGCGCCCGCAAAATTGCGCGGCGCGCACACGAATACCATTTTAGCGAAATAATTATAGTGATTTTGCCCCGTGTTGTCAAGGTAAGTTTGCGTTTTCTCCCCCATCGGGCGGCATTTTCACATCTTTTACCCAAATTTCGTCCGCGCGGCGCGCAAGCGAGGCGTAGAGTGCGCAGATGAGCTGATCTTCATTCCAGATCATCGCTGCATCGCCCAGGTTTTCCGTCCCATAGGCGACAGAAACCGCACCGCTCCCCAGCGGCAGCACAAGGCCGTCGGGCAGCGGGAAATCGTCGAAGCAGACGCTCAGGTCGGCGGCGATCCTCTCGTCCGTCTGCAATGTATGGACACTCGCGCCGCAGTCCCAGCGCAGCGTGCGCGCAAGGCGCTCGCCATTCGGCGCGCAGAGTGCAAGATAGCGCACATCCTTAGAGAGCTCGCGCGCCGCCGCTTCGAGCGCCGCACTCTGTGAGGGTGCACACAGCGCGATACGTGCCCGCTCCGGCGCAAGGCCGAGCCGCGCCATCGCGCGGCGGATGATCTCCGCCGCCTTTGCCATGCGCAGCGGCTTTTCGGGCGGCGGCAGGACACCACAGCGCGCAAATACCTCCGCATATGGATAATCCTTGGGAAACACGGCATAACTCACACGGTGCTTTTGCAGGTATTTTGCTGCGCGCTTGGCCGAAAGTGCAGCAAGCATTCCCTCGCCGCGCGATGCATAGGCCGCGCCAAAGCGCACGCCGCAGAGCGTGCGCGCGCCGTTTTTCTCCCCCGTGTCCCGATAGCAGACCAATCCCTGCAAAATGACCCCTCCCCGCAAAAAAGCTCCCCGCCAGTATATGGCGGGGAGCTTGTGCGTTATGCGGTTTACCAACCCTTGATATAGTCCGTGAGGTACTTGAGCGGGTTGATGATCTGTCCGTTCTCGGTGATCTCAAAGTGCAGGTGCGGGCCGCTGCTCACGCCGGTCGTACCGGTAATGCCGACGACCTGACCCTGCGCGACATACGTGCCCACGCTGACCGAACGGGATGACAAATGCTGATACGTCGTCGTGTTGCCGCTGCCGTGGCTGACGACCACATAGTTGCCGCGGTACTTGTTGTAGGCCGAGATGATGACCGTGCCCGCCTTGGCGGCGACGGCCTGCGTCGTGTAGCCCACGCGGCCGATGTCAATGCCCGCGTGATTCCTCGACGCGCCCGCGATGCCCGTGTAGCGCGCGCCGAGCGGCGAGGTGACATACTTGCTCGAGCACGGCCAGATGTAGCCGCCATAGGTCACAGTGGTGTTGCCGTTCTTTTCGGCAAGCTCACGGGAAAGGCGCACAATCTCCGCCTGCTGGCGCTCCATCGCGGCGTCCTTTTCCGAAAGGATCTGCTTGTACTGCGCTTCGTTCGCCTTGAGCTCGGCAAGCACCTTTTCCGCCTCAGCGCGCTGGGTGTTCAGCTCGCTCTTTTTGGCGACGAGCGTCTCCTTGGCGCTCTGCTGCTCGGCAAGGGACGTTTCAAGCGAGGCCTTCTTCTGCTCGATCTGCTCGCGCAGGGCACGCAGATCGTCGATGACCTTCTGGTCGCTGTCCATGATCTCGCTGATGAAGTCCATGGCGCTCAGCAAGTCGGAAAAGCTCGCCGAGTCGAACAGCACCGACCAGTACGACACCGTGCCGCGCTCTTCCATCGAGCGCACGCGCTCGCAGAACTTTTCGTACTGGCGCGCCTCTTCCTCTTCGTTCTCGCGGATCTCCTGCTCGGTCTGCGTGATCAGCGTCTCATACTCGCTGATGAGCGACTCAACGCCCTTGATCTCCGACTGAAGCAAGTTGATCTGCTTGTCGATATTCTCTTTCTGCGCAAGCGCGGCGCTCTTGTCGTTCTGGATGGACTTGAGCTCCTTTTCCAGCTGCGACTTTTCCGAGTTCATCCCGCTGAGCTCGTCTTTGAGCTTGTCGATATCCGCCTGCGTGACGGCGGAGGCGTCCTGCACCATGGAAAGCGGCGTCAGCTCCGTCAGCGTCAGCGACGCGAAGACGGCCAGCACCAGGAGGATGCGTGCGATCTTTTTTCTGCTCATCGTCCGCCTCCCTCACACGTGCAGGAACTTGCGGATAGCCGTCAGGCTGCCACCCACACCGATCAGGATACCGGCGGCGGCAAAGATCGCAGCCACGGGCCGCCAGATCGACGAAAAGTCGACGATCGTCAACAGCTGCAGCCGGTCGGACATCGCAAGGCTCTTTGCGACCGATTCATACAGCAGCCACTGCAAGCCAAAGCCAAGCACCGCGCTGAGAAGGCCGATCATAAAGCCCTCGTACACGAACGGCCAGCGGATGAAGCCGTTCGTCGCGCCGACCATCTTCATAATGGCGATCTCGTCGCGGCGGTCGAATGTCGTGAGCTTGATGGTATTCGAGATGATGAAGACCGACACGAGCAGCAAAATGGCAATGAGCGCGATGCACACTACGCTCGCAACATTTCGCAGCGTGATAAAGCCGCCCGCGATGTCTTCGTCCACGCGGACATTGGCAACGCCTTCGACATTGTCGAGGATATCCTGCGCAGTCTTGCCGGAAATGCTCAGATTGTCAACATAGACAGCGTAGCGGTCGCGCAAAATCTCGGGGTCAAGGTTCTGGAACATGTTGTCCCCCTCGTAACGCGCCTCAAAGGACTTCATCGCCTCTTCCTTGCTGATGAAGACACATTCTTTCACATTGTCACGCTGCTCAATGGCGCGGCCCACGGCCTTGGTCTGCGCATCGTCGCAGCTCTCGTCCACGAAGGCGAGAATTTCATACTCGCTCTCGAGCTGCTGGAGCTGCACCTGCGCATTGTACGCCACGAGCGAAAATGTACCCATGACGACAAGGCAGGCGACCGTGATGCCCACGGCCGCAAAGGACATGAATCCATGCGAGAACATGTTGCGCATGCCCTCGCCGAAAAAGTAAGAAAAATCGTGTTTGCGCATAGCTTACCTCGCATTATAGCCGACGCCGTTGCCATCGCTTGTGATGACGCCCTGTTCGAGCGTGACGACGCGTTTTTTGAACTGATTGACAAGATCTTTCTCGTGCGTGACGACGACCATCGTCGTGCCGAGCTGGTTGATGCGCTCGAGCAGGCGCATGATCTCCAGCGAGCGCGCGGGGTCCAGGTTGCCCGTCGGCTCGTCGGCGATGATGGTGCTGGGGTTGTTGATGAGCGCACGCGCAATGGCCACGCGCTGCTGTTCGCCGCCGGAGAGCTCGTTGGGATAACGGTCGGTCTTTTCCTCAAGTCCGACGAGCTCAAGCACATAGGGGATGCGCTTTTTGATCTCGCGCGGCGAAGAACCGACGGCGCGCATGGCGAAGCTCAGGTTCTCGTAGACCGTTTTCTTCTCGATCAGGCGGAAGTCCTGGAAGATGACGCCGACGGAGCGGCGCAGCAGCGGAATCTGCCGCTCGGCGATGTTCGTCAGGCTGAAGCCGTTGACGGCGATCTGACCGGACGTCGGCACGATCTCGCCGGTGAGCAGCTTGATAATCGTCGACTTGCCGCTGCCGCTCGGGCCGACCAAAAAGACGAATTCCCCATCCTCGATGCGAAGCGAAATGCCCTTTAAGGCCGTCGTGCCGCTCTCGTATTCCTTTACTACATCGCTCAGGCGTATCATGCTCTTCCCTCGGTTTCCAGCAGGTTTTGACTCGATCCCGCAAATTTTCAGTCTTTATTATAGCGCGAAGCGCACGCGATGGCAACAGGTAATTATGTAAACTTTCAACTTTTTTGCCGCAAAATGGCGAAAAAACAAGGGCTGTCCGAAGACAGCCCTTGTCAAATTCTTTTTCTTTACGCTTCGATGCCGCGGGAGGCAAGGTACTTTTTGACCATGAGCGCGACCTTGAAGGTGATGGCGTCGTCGAACTCGCGCAGGTCGAGGCCCGTGAGCTTCTTGATCTTCTCGAGACGGTAGACGAGCGTATTTCTGTGGACGAACAGCTTTCTCGCCGTTTCGGAGAGGATGAGGTTGTTCTCGAAGAACTTGTTGATCGTAAAGAGCGTCTCCTTGTCGAGCGCGTCGATGGGGTTCTTCTTGAAGACCTCCTGCAGGAACATTTCGCACAGTGTCGTCGGCAGCTGATAAATGAGGCGGCCGATGCCGAGGTTTTCATAGCTGATGATGTACTTCTCGGTGTCGAAGACCTTGCCGACCTCGATCGCCATCTGCGCTTCCTTATAGGACTTCGCGAGGTCGCGCAGGTGCGTCGCCACCGTGCCGATACCGACGACCACGGTGCTCTCACCGTTCACGCGCAGCGTCTCTTCGATCTGCGCGGCGGTCTTTTCAAGGTCGCTCATCTCCACATTGTCGCCGAGCTGCTGCACGAGCACCACATCGTCCTCGCCCATGGAAAGGACAAAGCTCGTCTGCCGGTCGGGGAAGATGTTCTGCACGGTCTCGACGGGGATAGCGTCGGCCTTTTCGTCCGTGCGGCGGACAACGAACACGCCGCGGTTGAGCTCGGCCTCGACGTGCAGCTCCTTGGCGCGGACGTAGATATCGCTTAAAAGAATGTTATCGGAGAGGATGCTCTTGACAAACGACGTCTTGTCGTGCTTTTCCTCGTAATAGCTCTTGGCGGTGTTGAGCGCGACGGTCGCCATGCTGCAGACGGTCGAACTGAGCGCGTCCTCGCCGCGGGTGAAGGCCGCAAAGTCGAACTGACCGCCCCAGCCCTCGAGCGCCTTGAAGGTCTTGCCCTCGAGCGCGGTGCAGGCGCCCTCGGCCTCATTGATGGGCTGCACCAGATGCGGCCAGCGCTGGCCGATCTCCGGCAGGTCGGTGCAGGCGATGACCGTGCCCTCGGAGTCGATCACGCCAATGACCGTATCGGTCGTTTCCTTAAACTGTAAAACGATGTTCTGAAAAATCCTACCGGACATATTCCGTGCCTCCTTGATTTATTAGGGAGTTTGTGCATTCTGCCAACTTGATGGGACTATTATACTTTCTCCGTCTGATGATTGCAAGAACTTTTTTCTCTTTTCAACAATTTTTTTCTTCTTTTTTAGGCATTCCGTAAAGGAAGGACAAACGCTTACTTGTCCGCGCCCGCTTTTCCTTGGGCAAATTGCCCACTTTCCCGCAGGTTTTTGATCTCTTCCGCCGTGAGCAGGCGGTATTCGCCCTTGGAAAGCCCCTCGTCAAGCGTGAGTGAGCCCATGCTCAGCCGCTTTAAGTAAACGACCGGCTTTCCGCGCGAGGCCAGCATCCGCTTGATCTGGTGGAACTTGCCCTCGTGGATGGTGATGAGCGCCTCGCTCCGCGCGTCGCTCTTTAAAATCTCAAGCTTTGCCGGAAGGCATTCAAGCCCGTCGCCGAGCGTGATGCCCTGCTCGAAGGCTTTACAGTCGGCGTCGTCGAGCGCGCCGTCGGTGCGGGCGAAGTAGACCTTGTCGACATGCTTTTTCGGCGCGAGCAGGTCGTGCGCGAGCGCGCCGTCGTCGGTCAAAAGCAGCAGCCCCTCCGTGTCCTTATCGAGCCGCCCGACGGGGAAAAGGCCGATCTTGCGGTACTCGGGCGCAAGCAGGTCTAGCACCGTCTCCCCGCGTCCGTCCTCGGTCGCCGAGAGCACGCCCGCAGGCTTGTGGAGCATCACATACGTGTGCTCGCGATAAAAAAGCTCTTCGCCGTTCACGCTGATGCGCGCGGTCAAGGGGTCGCACTTGTCCTCCGCGCTGGCCGCGATGCGCCCGTCGACGAGCACGCGACCCTCGCGCACGAGGGTCTTGACCTCGCGGCGCGAATAGCGCCCGGTCGAGGCGATGATCTTGTCGAGTCTCTGCTGTGCCATGGTGGTTCCCGCCTTTCTGCATTCTGAAGTATCAGTGTAGCATACTTTTTCTTTCGGTGGAATAGCTTTTATCGAAAGGGTGTGGTCGCTTCATGTTCATCATCACCGCCAAGTGCTCCAAACGCCGCGTTGTAAAAATTCTGCTCATCTTCGCGCTGCTGCTCTCGCTCTTTCTGGCGCTGCGCGCGTGCCGGCATTCGTCTCCGCCGCCCGTCATCGCCGCCGGAACAAATGAAGAGCGCATTGCGTATCTTGCCTCCCTCGGCTGGGAGGTGAACGACCAGCCGATCGAAACGCTGAGCGTCACGCTGGGCGAAACGCTCGAAGAGCCGTATTTGAGCTACAACGACCTCCAGCGCTCGCAGGGCTTTGACCTCACACGCTATTGCGGGCAGACGCTCTCGCGTTACACCTATGTTGTGACCAACTATCCTGACGCCTCGCTCCCCTGTCAGGCCGACCTGTACGTCTGCGACGGCGCGCTCGCCGCGGGCGACATCGTCTGCACCGGCGAAAACGGCTTCATGGCAGGGCTCGCTTTCCCCGCCGGTTGACAGCGCTTTCTTCTCCCTCTCACAGCCCCCGTGCGGGGGCTTTTTCTTTTTGACTATTGCGCGCGGCTGTGGTATGATTTCGGTGAATTGATACAAAGGAATCATCCCATGGAATTTTACACCCTCGCCAGTTCGAGCGCCGGCAACGCCGCGCTCGTCTGTCACAACGATACCCACCTTCTCATCGACGCGGGCATCTCCTGCCGCCGCATCACACAGTCGCTCGCGGTGCTGAACCTCACGCTCGACGACCTCGACGGCATTCTCATCACGCACGAGCACATCGACCATGTCCGAGGACTTGTGACGCTCGCCAAAAAATGCCCCGCCCCGCTGTATGCGACGTTCGGCACCGCGGCGGCCATCCAATACCCTGAGCCGCGCCTGTGCACCTTTGCCGCGGGCAAAGAGTTTACGATCAAGGACCTGCACGTCCGCTCGTTCCGCACGTCGCACGACGCGAAAGAAAGCGTCGGCTACCGCATCGAGAGCGACGCAGGCTCGCTCGCCGTGCTGACGGACACGGGCTTTGTCACCGACGAAGCTCACGATGCCGCCCTCGGCGCGGACATGCTGCTGCTCGAATCGAATCACGACGTCGTGATGCTCAAAAACGGCGGCTACCCTTACTACCTCAAGCAGCGCATCCTGAGCGAGTACGGGCACCTGTCGAACGACGCCGCGGCGGAATTCGCCATCGAATGCGTCCGCGCGGGCACGAGCGACATTCTGCTCGCGCACCTGAGCGACGAGAACAACTCTCCCCAGCTTGCCGAATACACCGTCGGCCGCGCCCTGCAATCGAGCGGACTGAGCGTCCGCCTTGCCGCCGCGCCGCGCGACACCATCAGCGAGGTACACGTATGCAGAAGATCACCGTCCTTTGCGTCGGAAAACTGAAGGAGGCCTTCTACGAGCAGGCCGTCAAGGAATACGAAAAGCGCCTTTCGCGCTGCTGCAAGTTAGAGCTTTTGGAGCTGCCCGAGCAGCGCCTCGGCGACGAGCCGAGCGAGGCGGAGATCCGCCAGGCCCTCAAAAAAGAGGCCGCACTCGTCGAGCAGAAGCTGTCCAAGGGCGGCGCGCTCATCGCCATGTGCATTGAGGGGCAGGAGATGAGCAGCGTAGCGCTTTCGCAGAAAATGCAGCAGCTCGCCGCGCGCGGCGCGTCGCAGCTGACGTTCCTCATCGGGTCGAGCTTCGGCCTTGACGAGGACTTAAAGAAAAAAGCCGACCTGCGGCTCTCGATGTCGCCGATGACATTTCCGCACCACTTAGCGCGCGTGATGCTGCTCGAGCAAATCTACCGCGCCTACCAGATCGAGGCCGGGACCAAATACCACAAATGACTCATCATCAATATAAAGGAGGACACCGCCCATGTCGGATGAAGTGAAGCTCACCTGGGGCAAGACAGAAAACGACCTTTTGCAGCGCTGGCCCAAATCCGCCGACGGCACGCCGGAGGAGCCCGCGCTTTTGACCGTCGCAATGGACACGAACGCCGAGACGGACATGCTCTGCGCCATGCTCCGCTCGTATAACATCCCCGTGCTGCGCAAGTACGAGGGCCAGGGCTCGTTCGGCAAGATCGTGCTCGGCATGCCCGGCAGCGGCACGTGGCTCTATGTGCCGTCCTCGATGCTCGAGGACGCGAAAAATCTGATCCGCCCCATTGATGAAATTCCGGAACAGGAGGACATGCAATGAATTACCGTCAGGAATATGAAAAGTGGCTCGCCTCCCCCGCGCTGAGCGAGGACGAGAGAAATGAGCTCAAGGCCATCGCAAACGACGAAAAGGAGATTGAAAACCGCTTCTACGGTCCGCTCGAATTTGGCACGGCCGGCCTTCGCGGCACGATGTACGTTGGCCTTCACAACATGAACCGCCACGTCATCCGCTGGGCGACGCAGGGCTTTGCCAACGTCATCCGCGCTGAGGGCGAAGAGGCCATGAAAAAGGGCGTCGCCATCTGCATGGACTGCCGCAACCACTCGATGGAGTTTGCGCGCGCCGCGGCCTGCGTCATGGCGGGCAACGGCATCACCGTCAAGCTCTTTGAGTCCCTGCGCCCGACGCCTGAGCTCTCGTTCGCCGTGCGCGAATACGGCTGCGAGGCGGGCATCAACGTCACCGCGTCGCACAATCCCAAGGAGTACAACGGCTACAAGGTCTACTGGTCGGACGGCGCGCAGCTGCCGCCCCAGCACGCCGCGGCCATCGCCAGGGAGCTTGAGCACATCGACATTTTCACCGGCGTCACGTCGATGGACTTTGACGAAGCCGTCAACAAGGGCCTCATCACGATGCTCGGTGAGGACTGTGACAAGCGCTTCATGGCAAATGTCATGAGCATGGTCAACGACTATGAGACCGTCAAAAAGGTCGCCGACGACTTCAAGCTCGTCTACACGCCCTTCCATGGCTGCGGCCACAAGCTCGTGCCCGAGGCGCTGACGCGTCTTGGCATCAAGCACCTTCTATGCGTGCCCGAGCAGATGATCATCGACGGCAATTTCCCGACCGTCGTGTCCCCGAACCCCGAGAATCCCGAGGGCTTCTACCTCGCCATTGACCTCGCCAAGAAGAACGACGTCGACTTCATCCTCGGCACCGACCCCGACAGCGACCGCGTCGGTATCATGGTACGCAACAAGCAGGGCGAGTTCGAGCCTGTCACCGGCAACCAGACGGGCGTGCTGCTGCTCGACTATCTGATCGGTGCGATGAAGCGCGCGGGCAAGCTGCCCGCGAATGCCGCCGCGCTCAAGACTATCGTCACGACCGAGATGGCGCGCGCCGTGGCGGAGGCGAACGGCCTCGACTGCTACGACACGTTCACGGGCTTTAAGTTCATGGCCGAGAAGATGAATGAGCTTGAGGGCGCGGGCAAAAACACCGTCATCTTCTCCTACGAGGAGAGCTACGGCTACATGATCGGCCACTACGTGCGCGACAAGGACGCAGTCACGGCCTCGCTGCTGCTCACCGAAATGGCCGCGTGGTACTACTCCCAGGGCATGACGCTCTTCGACGCGCTCAACGCGCTCTTTGAAAAGTACGGCTGGTACGGTGAAAAGACGCACAACCTTGTCATGCCGGGCTTAGATGGTGCGGAGAAGATGGCCGCTCTTATGAAGTCCCTGCGCGAGACGCCGCCGAGCGAGATCGCGGGCGTCAAGGTCGCGACGTACAAGGATTATTCGGATGGCACCGCGCGCGACGCCGCAAGCGGCGAGGTCACGAAGATCGCGCTCTCGGGCTCGAACGTGCTGCGCTTCGAGCTCTGCGACGGCACGCACATCGTCGTGCGCCCGAGCGGCACCGAGCCGAAGATCAAGGTCTACATCCTCACCAAGGGCGCGGACGCGAGCGAACGCGACGCAAACCTCGCCAAATACTCCGCCTGGGTCAACACCCTCGCCTGATATTCCCCAATTCTACCAAAGCAGCAGAGGGCGGCGCGGATCACGCGCCGCCCTCGTCCAATTTTAGCCGCACCGCGGCGAAAGGATGGTCCCCTCTCATGGCAATGCTCGCACTCTACTGGTCCATTATGATCGCCTGCTACCTCCTGGCCTCGCGCCTGCGAAAGTACGCAGAAAAATTCAAATTTGTGGGCAAGCTCATGTCTCTTTCCGTTTATGCGCTGGTGCTTTTGATGGGCCTGCGCATGGGCGCAGATGAGGAGGTCACGTCGAGCCTCGGCAGCATCGGCATTCAGGCGCTTTTTGTCACGGTGCTGACTGCTGCGGGCAGCATGCTCGGCGCGTTCGCCGTGCGAAAGCTGCTGCACATCGACCGCCACGCCCACCCCGCCGGTGCAGTCGTCAACGAAGCGGAGGCTGTGCACGAAAAGGCCGACGTCTCGGGCGCGAAAATGTCTTTTATCATCCTGCTGATGGTCGTTGTCGGGATGCTGCTCGGTGATCTTGTCATCCGCCGCGTGTGCACCGACCTACCCGCCTTTCAGTCCCGCTCGGGCGACTATCTTGTAGTCGGTCTGTGTATCATGCTGGGGCTCATCGGCTTTTCCATGGGGCTGGACGGCAGCATTGCCCGCATTCTGCGCAACGCGGGGCTCGGCGTCATTTTAGTCCCCATCTTCGCCGTGCTCGGCACGTTGCTCGGCGGCGCGGTCTATGCCGCGCTCTCACCCATGACGCTGCGCGAGGGACTGGCCATCAGCGCAGGCTTCGGCTGGTACACGATGGCCCCGAGCGTCATCGCAAGCGCGGGGCACACGATGGCGAGCGCGGTTTCGTTTCTGCACAATGTGCTGCGCGAGATGCTCGGTATCATTCTGCTGCCCGTCATCGCGGGCAAGATCGGCTATATCGAGGCCATCACCATCCCTGGCACCGCCTCGACTGACGTGTGCCTGCCGATCGTCGAGCAGGTGTGCAACTCGGAAACGGTCGCCTACTCGTTCTGTACCGGCATGCTGATGTGCATCACCTCCGCAGCGCTGGTGCCGATCATCATCGGCGCGTAAAAAATCACCCCGCAATGCACGGAAGAAATAGTAAAGGGGAGTTCTCTTGTGATAGAGGGCTCCCCTTTTCGCGTCTTTACACACGGTCAAGCAAGTGCGGTATCGGACGCTCACTGCACTGCCGGGCACTGCCGGCCTTCGTGGTCGATGGTATAGTCACAGGTGAGCAAGATCTTCGAAATCGGTACGATCTTATACCCCTCGGCGAGCAGGTAGTCGAGGATATCCGGCAGCGCCTCAGGCGTGTGCTCGCCCGCATTGTGGAACAGCACGATCGACCCGCTCTGCACCTTGCTTGTCACGCGCTTCGTGATCTCACCCGCCGAAATGCCCTTCCAGTCGAGGGAATCCCCACTGGCAGCACTTGGAAACGCCTGCGGCAGCTTGTTTTTCGATCTCTGATGTCAGTCTTTCTCCCAGCTATCATAACCCGCTGCCGGACTGGTTCAGGCCTTCCGCCCTTCAGGCTGTGCATTCACCGGACATACAATAGGAACTGCCGCAAAACTGCATATCGGCAATAGCAAGGCTTACCAGCCCAGAACGGACATAGCAGTCAAAAGAATCGCCAGAAACGCAAAGCTGATCCCAGAAAAAAGGAAAAGAAAACGCTTCCCGCCATTGGGAACGCGGCGCGTATATTCTCGAAACGTAATAAGGCTTGCCAGAGAAGCCACCAGCGTTCCTGCGCCGCCCACATTGACGCCAACCAGAAGAACGCGGGCATCCTGCGTGAAGCGACTGAGCAGAATGGCAGCAGGAACATTGCTGATGATCTGGCAGGTAAGCGCGGAGACCAGCATGGTCCCGTGGGACAAAAGGCGGGCGAACAGTACCCGGACAGATTCCAGCCGGGCAAGATTGCCGGAAAAGGTGAAGAACGCGGCGAAGGTAGCCAGCAGTCCCCAGTCCACGGTTTTCAATGCGTGTCGATCCAAAAACCAGAGCGCCAGAACAATGACCGTCAAACCAAGAACATAGGGCACCAGCCGCAGCACCATGGCAACGGCTAAACAGAATAGTCCACCATAGATGGCAGCTTGACGGGAGTCTATCGTTACTTCTGCTTATGGAGAACCCAGCAGTTGTTCTCTTTATTCAGTTTGTATGGCAGTCCAAGTATTTGCATCTGGTGGTTCACCGTCGATTTTCGACGCGGTGGCGCTTTTCGAACAGAAACCGCCTTTTGATACTCTGCGCTGTCAATCGGGAACCGATTTCTGCATTCCTGATTGTACAGATGCTCAAATTCTTTGTAAAAGTTCTCCCATTCCGCCACCTGTATTTTCTCGCCTTCCCAATGTGAGAGAAAGCCGATGATACCTTCTGATACTGTTTGCCCGAGATAGACTGGCTCGGATTTTTCCATTTTAATCCATGTCAGTACAGTCTTTTCATAGCACGCGCCTTCTTTGTAATGCGCCGCGAGCGTACTGTAAAAATCGCTCAGTTGCTTCAGCTTTTTCTCTGCCAAAAAATTGGGGGTCAAATTGCCAGCCTCGTTGATATAAAAAAGGCTGTTAATGTCTTTGCGGCCCGTCTCCCACATTTTTGCTAACAAAGCGTTTCTCCTATTCGGAGCACATCTTTTTACCCCATTGATCGCATTTCGCTTGGTCTCCACGCCATGCCTCAAAGTGTTAACTTTCTGAATTGTTGGCACCTCGACATAAAGGTAAACCCGTTCGCCCTCAGCTGTTCTTCTTCGTCCGAGCATCTGCATAAATTCGGTCTGATCACAAAAGGGAATGACAATGTGCCGCACATCTTCATCTCTAATATTGACGCCGTTGTCTAAAACCTTTGTTGCAATCAGCACATCTTCATCATAGCGTTCTTCAGCAGATAGCATTTCCCATCTCTTACCAGCCTTATTTTCTGAGGATAGAAATACCGCTTTGCGGCCCGTTTCTTTTTTAATACGCTGCTGTAGCGCTTTTCCCCGCTGAATAGACGAAACAAAGATTAACCACTTCTCTCCCACAGTTCGATTGATTACCGGCATCAAATCGTCGATACCGCGAAAAAAAGAAGGAGTGTACACGGCACTTTGGTAGTTGTTTTTATACACAATGCGGTGATCCCGGAGTACCAATTTATTCAAATTGGCGTCGATGAGGTTGTTCGGTTGAATCTTGTCTGCTGCCGTCAGCAGCAACTCCTCTGACCCATCTAATGTGGCCGAAAGGAATATCCATACCGCATCGGGCGACTCGTTCAAAACCGACTTTAGCAACAGACCCGTTTTTGCATTGAAAAGAGAGTCTTCAACAAAAAAATGTGCTTCATCGAATACGATGTACGCGTAATCGCTTAGGAACGTCTCAAGTGCCGTAGAATCTAATGATATTGCTTGATAGTTTATAACGGTCAGGCAGCAAAATGACCCAGGCAAATAGAACGTGGCTTCATCTTTTTTGATTTTTCCCTTAACCTCCAATTTCCGAGCTAGCGCATTTTTTATCTGCTGGTTCAGCGCAGACCGATTTGCCAGATATAAAACGTTATAATTGCTCTCTGCTGCAAAGGGAAACAGCTTGTCGAGAACAAATGAACTCTTGCCTGTTCCCGTTGGTGACTCGATGAAAATGCGTGACGCTTTTTGATGCCTCTCTACACCGCGCGGCAGCCAATTTTTGTAATCCTCTTCAATCCCGTTCACGAGCCAGCGCTCACTAAACTCTTTACTTCCCATCTTGTCCACCCCGCCAAAAGCCAAAAAAATCGGATTTATTAGAATTATAATATATGTGCGCGTTCTGTCAATAGATGAATTTCGTGTTGCAAAGTCTCTCCCATGTACGCTGCCCGCCCACAAAGCAATCATCAATTCATCTTCGCCCTGTCACGAACATACTCCACCAGCGCTGTCTTCGGGATTCTCCACACACGACCGTTTCGATAGCCCCTGAGTTTACCGGTGTTTAGGAGCTCGTACATCGCATTATAGCCAATCTTCAAGGCTTCGCAGGCCTCTTCAACGTTCAGAATATCATCGTAGGACTCAAACATTTTCAGTTCTCCTTTTTTGCTGTGCACTGTTTCCGAAGCGGGCATAATGCCGGATCATTTCCGCAGCGGCCACATAAGCAATTCAACTGTCTTGCAACACGCTGACGACGTGGATTCTCCTTGCGGTCAAATAGATCGAGCTTTTCAATCTGCTGCATAATTGCCGGTTCGCTACGCCGCAATGCGACCGCGATCTCCGAAATACCGGCGCCTTCATTAAATTTTCGAGACAGATCTTCCCGCTCTTCATCACTCCAGTATTCCCTCTCACGGTCAGGTAATTTTCTATGGCTGCGCAGTTCGCGCAGGCTTTGTTGTAGGTCATTGTCTATCATGGTAGTTTACCTCGCTTTACTTAATTCTTCTTACCATGATGTTGCTTGATTCCGCTCGTAAAAGCGTATTTTTTCAATTAGATACCATTCCTGTGAAGCACCGTGGAGTTGTCCGCGGTGCTATTTTATTTAAGGAGATAATTGCAATGAAAGTTCTCTTGGTGGCCCCTAACGCCGAACCCCGCATCGTCGAAATCGATGGCTCCCTCGCATCCATGCAGTCCCTTGTCGGCGGCCTCATCGAAGCTGTGTACCCGTTTGAGGACCCCGTCGCGCTGATCTGCAACGGCGAAGGCAAGCTGACCGGTCTGCCCCAGAATCGGCCTTTGAAACACCCCGAAACCGGAGAAATTTACGACATTGTCTGTGGTACGTTTTTCCTGTGCTCCGCGCCGTCCGACAGCGAGAACTTCGAGTCTCTGTCGGAGGAACTCATCGAAAAATATACCAAGCTCTTTGCCCTGCCGAAGCTCGTCTGCACGAACTGCGGCGAGGAATACTGCAAAGACGAGCTATTTCCGTTTGACGGTGAGCTTCTTTGTCCGGACTGTCTGGAAAACAAAACGGTCCTCTGTGCCTGCTGCGGAGATCGCATCTGGCGAAGCGATGATGCAGGTAACGAAAGCCTTCCACTCTGTGAAGATTGTTTCGACCGCCACTATGAGCGCTGCACGGCCTGTAATGAGTTGATCCGCCGTGGGGACACCTACTATCGTGGTGACAATCCCTATTGTCTGGACTGCTATCACGATGTGTGCAACGATGATCCCATCCGCGACTATTACTACAAGCCCACCCTTATTTTCTATGGCGACGGCAATCGCTATTTTGGTGTCGAGCTTGAGATCGACGGTGCCGGTGAGGACAATGACAACGCTGTGGACATCCTTCACATCGCCAACGCTGAGCAGCCGCTTGCATACTGTAAACCGTTGGACGATGGCTTCGAGATCGTGACACACCCCATGACGCTGGACTATCACAAGAATGAAATGCCCTGGCAGGAGATCGTGGACAGAGCGAAAGTGCTCGGCTACACCTCCCATCAGGCAGACACCTGCGGACTTCATGTTCACGTCAACCGCAACGCCTTCGGTGAAACAGAAGCACAGCAGGATGCCGTGATTGCCAGAATCCTATTCTTCTTTGAAAAGAACTGGGAAGAACTTCTGAAGTTCAGCCGAAGAACGCAGCATCAGCTCGATCAGTGGGCCGCAAGGTACGGATATAAGGATCAGCCAAAAGAAATTCTTGACCATGCAAAGAGCGGCTGCCACGCCGGACGGTATACGGCGGTGAATCTGACGAACGCGGACACTGTGGAATTTCGAATGTTCCGCGGCACTCTGAAATACAGCACTTTGATTGCGACTCTCGAACTGCTTGACTGCATCATCGACGCCGCGATTTACCTGACGGATGATGATCTGAAAGCCATGTCCTGGTCAAGTTTTGTGCTTGGCTGCACACAGCCTGAACTGATGCAGTACCTAAAGGAACGCCGTCTATATGTGAACGAACCAGTGGAAAGCGAGGGTGAAGTCTGATGTGTTGTCTGTTCGGATTCGTTGACTATGCGGGTTCCCTGAGCGTCAAGCAAAGGAACCGTCTCATCCGGGAACTCTCTATCGCGGCAGAAGTACGCGGCACCGATGCCACTGGTATCGCCTACAACACATCGCGTGGGCTGCAAGTCTACAAGCGTCCGCTGGCAGCGCATCGGCTGCATCTGCGTATTCCTGCGGAAGCTCGCGCCGTCATGGGGCACACGCGGATGACGACACAGGGTAGTGCAAAAAAGAATTACAACAATCATCCCTTTTTCGGTCATGTAAAGGAAGAATCTTTTGCACTGGCGCACAACGGTGTGCTGTAGAATGACCTTGAATTACGACACGCAAAACATCTGCCGAGAACAAAGGTGCAAACGGACAGTTACATCGCTGTGCAGCTCCTTGAACAGAAGAAATCCCTCGACTTTGACAGCCTTCGCTATATGGCTGAACAGGTCGAGGGATCTTTTTCATTTACGGTGCTGGATGAGCAGAGTGCGCTGTGGATCGTCAAAGGGGACAGCCCGCTCAGCATTGCCTACTTTCCGGAGCGTGGCGTTTACGTTTACGCCTCGACTGCCGAGATCCTAAACAAAGCGTTGACCCGCTATGGTAGGCAACTGGGGTGCATAAAGACGGTTGAGGTGGAGATGGGGGAACTCCTGAAGATCGACCGCAGGGGGCATATCACCCGCGCGACCTTCGACGCGTCCAAGCTCTGCCGACCGTCTTGGGAATATTGGAGTTCGTCGTTGTATGCCGAGCCGCCGAAAACGGAGAGTGAGCACATCCGGCTGTTGAAATCGGTGGCAAGAGCGTTCGGTTTTACAGGCGAGATGATTGACCGGCTGTTGGATCAGGGGTTCACGACTGACGATATCGAAGAAATTTTGTACGAAGGGACATGGTGACTATGAAGCAAAAAATCAAAGCAAAGAGTAACTACAAAGCGCGTGGCAGCAGCGTCGATCTGTACTGCTCCGTACATGTGCAGCGAGCCAAAGCACGCAGCAAATCACGGTGCAAGGTCAGTACCCACAGTAAGAAACGATGAGGGAGGTGGCAGAATTGAACCTGAACTATGTAATGGCCGGAATGATGCTCACACTCTTCGTCCTGTTTCTGGCTGAGGGCATTTGTTCCGCGCTTCGGAAAGACTGAGGTGGTTTCATGCCAGTTTTTTTCGCCGTTATTGGCACGCCGCTTTACGATTTTACTGCCGGCTGCGTTCTGGCGGCGAACGTCTTTTTAATGATTCGCGGTGGGAAGAACTACCTGAAGGGGCGGAAGAAATAGCCCATTAGGGTGTACCCTACAGAAACAGTAAAAAAGTGTCCCAATGCAGCTGCTTTCCGTATTTTGGCACGTGCCAAATTGTTTGGCGGCTTCATTGGGACATATTAGTTTCAGATTGATTAAAAGGCGGTGATTTTGTGAAAATCGGATATATTCGCGTCAGCACACAGGAGCAAAATACCATGCGGCAGGAGGTGTTGATGCAGGAGCTCGGTGTTGATGAGGTCTACATCGACCGCTTGAGCGGTAAGAACACTGACCGTCCGGAGCTGAAAAAGATGATGGACTACGTACGCAAGGGCGACACCGTCATTGTCGAATCCATCAGCCGCTTTGCCCGCAACACACGAGACCTGCTGGAGCTGATAGAAAAGCTATCCGAAAAAGGCGTGGAGTTCGTCAGCAGGAAAGAGGCAATCGATACCACGACACCAACAGGGAAGTTTATGCTGACTGTTTTTGGCGCTGTTGCCGAATTAGAGCGCGAGTATATTTTGCAGCGTCAGCGCGAAGGCATCGCCATCGCCAAAGCACAAGGGAAATACACCGGTCGCAAGCCGATTGAGCGAAGCAATTTTGATGCGGTGGAAAAACTCTGGCGTGCGGGTACCATCAGCGCAGCGGAAGCCATGCGTCGTCTCGATATGAGCCGCAGCACCTTTTATCGAAAGGTCCGGCAGCACCTGTAATACATTTTTACACAGCCTTCAACAGGGTGGTAAAGCCGTCCGGAATAACTTCCGGCCCTGGCTCATACATTCTCGAAGGAGGAAGCCCTTATGATTATCAAAAACACTTATTCAACCGTTGATCCTATAGAGCGCTCTGCGCGTCAGGCGGCGATCTGCCGTCGCTGCCTTCTGCTGCTGGCTGCCCGCGCGCAGAGGTGAGGCCGATGGATGCCATTTATGCGCGTCAGTCCATTGATAAAAAGGGCAGCCTTTCGATCGAGGGACAGATTGAACTGTGCCGGAAGTTTACTGTGGACGATGCCCTTGTTTTTTCGGACAAGGGCTTTTCCGGCAAAAACACCAAGCGGCCTGCTTTCGGCGAGCTCATGGAGGCGGTGGAGGCGGGCCGCGTCAAAAAAATCGTCGTGTACCGGCTGGACCGCTTCAGCCGCTCCCTCGCGGATTTCAGCCAGATTTGGGAGCTTCTGCGTAAAAACGATGTCGAATTTCTGTCTGTCAACGAGCAGTTCGACACTTCCTCACCGATGGGACGGGCCATGCTCAACATTGTGATGACCTTTGCCCAGCTTGAGCGCGAAACGACCGCGGAGCGTGTGCGCGACAACTACCATCACCGCGTTTCCCTCGGTGCATGGCCGGGTGGTCCCGCACCGTACGGGTATGCGCTTTCCAAAGCTGAGCTTGACGGGCGCAAGGTCTCATCTCTGATAGCCGATGAAAACGCAAAGACTGTTCTCCACATTTTTGAAGAATATGTCCGGTCTGAAACATCACTGCGCGCATTGGCTAAGGCTCTAACTGAGCAAGGCATTCACGGCCCCAAGCGCGAGGCGTGGGATAACGTGACTCTGTCCCGTATTCTGCGGAACCCCGTCTACGTGCAGGCTGACGAAGCGGTCTACTGCTATTACCTTGCGCAGGGCATCCAGATCCGCCAGATGCCCGAAGTTTTTGACGGCGTCCATGGCTGTCTTCTGATTGGGAAGCGCGACCGCAGCCGCGGCAAGTACACGAAAAAGGATGAGCAGATGCTCAGCCTGTCCACGCATGAGGGAATCATTCCGTCTTCCCTCTGGCTGCGTGTACAGGACAAGCTCTCCGGACAGATGCAGCTTCCCCGCGCCAACGCGGGTAAATACTCCTGGCTGACCGGTCTCTTAAAATGCAGCAAATGCGGCTATGCCGTCAAGGTCAACTACATAAAGTCAGAGCAACGCTGTAAGCTGGTCTGCTCCGGTCGGTCCAACTTCGGCAACTGTGATGAATCGATTGATGTAGATCTTAGAGAGCTGGAGACCCATATTGCCAATGAGCTCCAGCACATTCTCGATGCCTGTCCCGCCGAGCTTCCCTCAGTAAATGAAGACCACGCGCAGGCGAAAGCTGTTTTGGAAATCGAGCAGAAAATCGATCGTCTGGTGAACGCTCTCGCCGAGAGCAGCGATGTGGCGGTCGTGTATATCTCAAAAATGATTGAAAAACTGCACGCCGAGCGGGAACAGCTCTTACATACCGCCCCGCATTCTGCGTCTCAGATTCGGCGGTTGGATTTTTCCCGCTCTGCTTTTGACGAGAAAAAATTGATCGCCGCCGAATTCATCGAGCGGATCGAACTCGACGGCAACCATGTCAACATTATTTGGAAGGCCTGATGGGGCTGCACAACTGCGTGCGCTTCATCGGGCTCTTTCATAGTCTGCACCAATTTTTTATCACGCTACAAACATCCGAATAAAGGGGCGTCATACAATTTGCGCTCCTTGCCACGAGCAACAAGAAAGAAGGATTTCAATGAAAAATCGCATTCTGTCCGTCCGCCTCTCAGAGGACGAACGTAATGATCAGAGAGGAGATGAACCGGCTGTGCCAGACGTTATCTTGATCCGCAATCAGTATCCAGACGCAGCAGCTTTGCACCGCGTTCTTAACTATGTGTGCCGCTCCGGAATGATAGGCGGATATGCCGTCGATCCAGTCTATGCGTTCCGTGAGTTTATGCTTGTTAAAAGCGCTTATCAGAATATCGATGGTCGGCAGCTGCTGCATTTTATTGTATCCTTTTCGACGACGGAGGCCTACCGTCTAAGTGCAGACGATATGCTTGCCTTAGGTTACGATATCTGCCATCTTTTCCCTGGGCACCAAGTCGTATATGCCCTGCACATGGACTCTGCACACTGTCATCTGCATTTTGTCGTGAACTCGGTCTCCTTTGAAGACGGCAAAAAGCACTTCAGCGGATTCCATGATCTTTTCCCGGTCCGCGATTTTCTGCAAGAATGCTTTCCGCGTTCGAACGTGCACATTTACCAGTCTTTCCCTGACTCTGATGTTAACCGCTTCGGATGCTCCGACGATGACGAATTGCTGCGGATCGATTAAAACTGCGAAAGAGTTGTAAGACTTTTCCTTGCCGCAGGAACCTTTTCAACATTTTCTGCAGCACAAGGCCAAATATTCTATCACACACTTTGAATTATGCCGGTTCGGCTGTATTGACAGTCCGCAGCAGGAATGCTACCATGAAATTAAAACTGGGCAAGAAAAGAGGAAAGCGGATGACATTGAATCAATTAAAAGTGGGGAATTCTGCCGTGATCACCACTGTTGGCGGAGATGGAGCCTTGCGCTGCCGCCTGCTGGATATGGGCTTGATCCCGCACACCCGCGTGACATTACAGAAGGTCGCGCCGATGGGTGATCCTATCGAGATTCGCGTGCGCGGCTACGAGCTAACACTGCGCGTAGAGGAGGCTCAAAAAATCGAAGTGGAGGACGAGCCGAAATGATCTTTGCACTCGTTGGAAATCAGAACTGCGGGAAAACGACTCTCTTCAATGCCCTCACCGGATCCAATCAGCATGTCGGCAACTTCCCCGGTGTCACGGTAGACCAGAAGATGGGAGAGATCATAGATGAAAAAGGCTGCTCCGTGGTGGATCTGCCCGGCATCTACTCCTTGCGGCCCTATACACAGGAGGAGATCGTCTCCCGTGACTTTATCCTCAACCAAAAGCCGGACGGCATCATCAACATTGTGGATGCCACCAACATTGAGCGGAATCTGTACCTGACACTTCAGCTGCTTGAGTTGCGGATACCTATGGTGCTGGCGCTGAACATGATGGATGAAGTGCGTTCCAACGGCGGTTCCATCGACGTGCAGAAGATGAGCGCCTCGCTCGGCATCCCTGTCGTACCGATCGCGGCCGCAAAGGGTGAGGGCGTGAGCGAGCTGGTGAATCAGGCGATTGCTGTGGCTCGGAGCAGAACTCTGCCAAAGGTGACAGATTTCTGCGCGGATGATTCCGCCGTTCACCGTTGCATCCACGCTGTTACGCATCTGATTGCCGATCACGCCGACCGCATCGGTGTGCCGGCTCGCTTCTGCGCAGCAAAGCTGATCGAAGGCGGCGATGACCTTGCCGACCGTCTGGCACTTGATCAAAACGAGCGCGAGTTGCTTGAGCATTGCATCGTGCAGATGGAGAGTGAGGCAGGACTTGATCGCAACGCGGCGCTTGCTGATATGCGCTACACCTTCATTGAAGGCGTGGTGGCATCATCTGTGGTGAAGTGCCATGAAAGTCGGGAGCACGCCCGCTCCATGAAGATCGACAGAATTCTCACCGGTCGCTACACAGCCGTTCCGGCGTTTCTGCTTGTCATGCTGCTGATTTTCTATCTCACCTTCAATGTTATTGGTCAGCGTCTGTCCGACTGGCTGCAAGGCGGGATCGATGGCCTTACCTTTCTTGTAGACCAAGCTTTAACTGCCTATGAGATCAATCCTGTGGTACACAGCTTGATTATTGACGGCATTTTTTCCGGTGTTGGCAGTGTGCTGGTGTTCCTGCCTATCATTGTGACGCTTTTTTTCTTCCTCTCTATCTTGGAAGATACCGGCTACATGGCCCGCGTCGCCTTTGTAATGGACAAGCCTCTGCGAAAGATCGGTTTGTCCGGCCGCAGCATCGTCCCTATGCTCATCGGCTTCGGCTGTTCTGTGCCGGCAATTATGGCAACGCGCACGGTGTCGAGTGACCGTGACCGCAAGATGACGATCCTGCTCACGCCTTATATGAGCTGCTCGGCAAAAATATCAATTTATGCATTTTTTACCGCAGCGTTCTTTCCAACGCACCGCGCGCTCATAATGATCCTACTGTATCTGCTGGGCATTCTGATTGGAATTGCTGCGGCCCTCATCATGAACCAAACCGTGTTCCGCGGAAAGCCCGTGCCTTTCGTTATGGAGTTGCCCAATTATCGGCTTCCGAGCCTCAAGAGCGTTGCGCTGCTGCTTTGGGAAAAGGCCGAGGACTTTTTGCAGCGGGCGTTTACTGTGATTTTTCTTGCTACCATTGTGATCTGGTTCCTCCAGAGTTTTGATACCAGGCTGAATGTAGTTGCCGACAGTGCCGATAGCCTTTTGGCTCTCATTGGTCGATGGATCGCGCCGGTGTTCGCACCGTTGGGCTTTGCGGATTGGCGCTGCGCAACCTCCCTTATTTCCGGTTTTATCGCAAAGGAATCTGTGGTCAGTACGCTGCAGATCCTGTTAGGCGGGGCTGCACTTTCTACGATGTTTACCGGTCGTTCCGTTATCAGCTTTCTGGTGTTCACGCTGCTGTATACTCCCTGCATCGCGGCGGTAACCACGATTCGACGAGAATTCGACTCAGCGCTGAAGACAGTTGGGGTCGTGATGATGCAGTGCTGCGTGGCATGGATCGTGGCTCTTGCTGTCTATACCTTGGTGGGGATCCTGTGATGCATCTGTTAGATTGGGCCCTTCTTGTCCTCATCGCAGCTGCAGCTATCACAGCTATCCTGCACTGGCGAAAAAAGGCCAGATCAGGTAGCAGCTGCTGCGGAGACTGCTCGCACTGCAAAAGGCGCTGTTCGTAAAGTCTGATAAGCTCTGGAATAGGAGCAGCGGTTTTGTACCGCGTGATCATAGAATCTAACCGTGTAAGGACACATATAAGACAATAGTGGCGAGAAGTTTTGTGTGAAACTTCTCGCCACTATGCCATTCAGGAGCAAATAGAGAACGATAAACGATTTCTGCTTTCCGATGTGCACTCAACAATCCGTTCCTCAGTTTGCAAGACTCTGTGCTGTGCCGCTGATTTCCTATTTATTCTCCTGTGTTGCTATCTCAAATTTGATCGTATCTGCACTATACGAAAAAGGTCGCCGGCATCGTCGTAGACGGTCCTATCCGCGATATCGACGAGATCAGCAAATGGGACTTTCCCGTCTACTGCACTGGTACAACGCCAGGCGGCCCATACAAGGAGGGTCCCGGTGAGATCAATGTACCGATCTCCTGCGGCGGCATCAACGTAAACCCTGGCGACATCATTCTTGCCGATCCCGTTGGTGTCATTGCCATTCCCCGCAACGACGCCGCTACCGTTTTAGAAGATGCCAAAAAGTTCCAGGCAGCCGACGAAAAAAATTAGCAGCTGCCAAAAACGGAACAGCCAACCGCGAATGGGTGGAAAACTCCTTGCGGAAAAGGGATACGAAATTATCGACGGTGTCTGCCCTCATTGAGTTTTGGTTGGAATATGGTTTGCCATTAGATGCTGATAAATTCGAACACGATACCAAGTGTCGTAATATTCTCAGAGGGCAACTCACTCTTCCCCACCTTCTATTTTTGATAAACAGCCGTCAGTGCTGCGTTCCCTTAGCAATAAAAGCAGCGGAGCACATTTGTGCTCCGCTGCTTTTGCTTTTCGGCAATCCAATCATCTCAGCTCATCTCAGCGCCGTTTTTTCCATATTATTACGCCTTCCAGAGGCTGTGAAGGTTGCAGTAGGCGAAGACCTCTTCGACCTCGTCCCCTTCGTTAAGGGCAAAGAAAACCTCGGGCTTCTCGCCGGGATGCAGCTCCTTGTGCTGGCTACCCTGCTTGGTGCGAAGCGACACCCATTCAATGTAGTGCTCCGGCAGCATCGGATGCTCCACAGAGCCGACCTTGACATGAACGACGCCGTTTTCCACGCTCCAGACGGGAACGTGCTTCTCGACCGCCGCGTCGGTCACGCCCGGAACAATCTCGCTCATCGGTTCACCGCAGCAGACAACAGGAACGCTGCTGTCCTTAATCTTGACAATGATATTGCCGCAATGCTTGCAAATATAAAACTTCTGCTCCATGATAGGTTCTCCTTTTCATTTTTATCGTTTTCCAAATGGTGTAAAAAGCTTTTTCGGATCATCCGTTGCGTCAAAGCTTTGTCTGTCTTTTCCTCTCCTGCCTGCAGCAGTTTTTTGAGATGTTTTGATTATAGCAGCTTTCTCTCAAACATTCTGTTGCAAAAGTCACACTTTTGATTTTTATTTTCAGGTTTTATCGGTTTATAAAAGTCTCGCAGGATGTCGTCAGAAACCAGCCGCATAGGAAAAACAGTTGCGGTGATTCCAAGCCTTGCTTCGCAGCTGCGCAAGGTCTCATATCTGACACCCTTCCCGTCGTTCCGCGCATCTGCTGCAATACGGGTCTCCTTGTATGATCGGATAACACGCCCGTACATTTTCCCCGTTTCCAAAAAGAGGCCAGCAGCACATGGCTGCCGGCCAAAATCTTGTGTTTTGCTCTGCTTCCCATGGAAAAAGTTTTCAGAACCGCAACGATAGACAGCTCAGGCCGCCGTCGAGCTTGCGGAATTCTGAGGTATCGACCGTAAGCGTCCGGTAGCCCATGTCCTGCACAGCTTTGAGCACTGCTGGATATCCCTCGGGCACGATAACCGTATCGTTGACCCATATGCAGTTGGCTGCATAGGCTTCCTCCTCCGGGATCTCCACGCGGTGATACATTTCAAAATCCGGTTTCGTGACAAACTCACCGGAGACGAGCATATTGTTGTTTTCCAGATAATTGACGCCCGTTTTCAGGTGCAGCACCTTCTCGAGCGTGACCTCAGAACAGGTAAGGCCATATTTGGCAAGGATCTCCGTCAGCTGGCGGATGCCCTCTTCATTTGTTCTGGCCGAGCGGCCAACGTAGAAATGGTCTCCGACCATCATCACATCGCCGCCCTCCAGTGTACCGGGAGCTTTGATGTACTCGATGTGATCGTCATCAAAAAACTTGCGGATCGCACCAAGGATCTCATTCTTTTCGCCGTTGCGGGAGGCTGCGCCGGGGTTGGTGATGATGGCACATTTACTCGTGATGAGCGCCGGGTCCTCGACAAAGCAGGAGTCCGGGTAGCGCTCATCTGCTTCGAGCACCGTCACATCCACATCGCACTGCTTGAGTGCTTCGATGTAGGAGTCGTGCTCTTTCAAGGCCAACGCATAATCGGGTTTACCGGGATACAGGCCGCTGGTGATTCCTTCGACCATTGCCTTGCAGGGACGCCTGACAATAACATGATTGAACTTTTTCATAGCCGCACCTCAATAAAGTATTGATACAGTTTTGCTTCCGGATACTGTATACAATATAATTGTATGCACGACGTCAACAAAAGTCAACAGTATTTTATCTTTTTCATTGGTATATTTGCACATCCCCGACGTTGAAATCGCTAAATACCCACCGTAAATAGAATAAACAGCAGCAGAGAACGAGGCCGTTGCCGCTCTCTGCTGCTGTTTTATTGTATTTTCATTCTTTTTATCCAGTCGGCTCTGTTACGCCTGATGAGGCGGCAGCGAGTCAAACTTGGCCTTGCTGCTGTCCCAGTGCACGTCACGGATGTACTGTTCCAGCTCTGCAGCTTTCTTTTCGCGGAACAGCCGAATGATCTCGTAATGCTGCTGGTTCGTCTCCTCCAGAACGCTGTTCTCGTTGTCCGGATTCTCAAAGAGGTAGTATTTGCGGATAAAGTTATTCTTCAGGCGCTTCAAAAGGTCGGTCATCTCCGTGTTGGGGCATCGGTCAAGATAGACATTATGGAATTCGACCTGTAATTCATAATATTTGTCGCCCAGCCCCGCGTGGATGGCCGAGTCCATCGCCTCCGCAAGGAACTGCATCTGGTTCAGATCCTCTTTGGTGATGTACGGCACACACAATGCTGCGGCGCGGCCATCCAGTGCGCCGATGATCTCATAGAACTGCTGGACCTTTGTGGTATCGAGCGCCTTGACGCGAAAGCCCTTGCGCGGCAAGCTGTCGAGGTATCCATCTGATGCCAGCTGCACGAGCGCCTCACGGATGGGCGTGCGGCTGATGTTCAGCGTTTCGCTGACCTGCGCCTCGTTGATCTTATCGCCCGGATTTAAGCTGCCGGTGTTGATGCAATCTGAGATATAGCGGTAGACATGATCTTTCAGCGATAAATAGTGTTCCATAGCATTCTCCCATAAGGCTGCGGACGCAGCGCTTTTGATAGTTGTAAGTATACTTCATTTTCCTTTTCTTGGCAATCTTTTTCATCTTTATATTTTTTTCACAAAAAGTCTTGCAATTTTCAAACCGCCATGCTATATTATGCTTAAAGTATACAATATACTTTCCACAAAATACTTTATAAGAGGAGAAAATTGTTATGCTGTACGGTTGTCAGTCTATGGTCGGAAAGATCGAATCTATTTTGCTCAAGCGTCCCCAGCAGGCATTCATCAGCCAGGAGAACCTCAACAAGAATTGGGAGGCCTTCCGCTATTTCGGCTGCCCCGATTATGAAACGGTACTGAAAGAATATGCCGCTTTCGAAAAGATCATCACCGATCATGTCAAAAACGTCTACTACCTGCCCGAGGATGACCGCACCGGTCTTGACTCCATCTATGCGCACGATTCGCTCAAGGTCACGAAGAAGGGTGCGATCTACTTCCCCATGGGCAAGGAACTGCGCAGCAAGGAACACCTGGCCACGCAGGCCTATCTTGAGAGCATCGGCATCCCCACGTTAGGCGAGATTAAGGCCCCTGGCAAGATGGAGGGCGGCGACGTGCTTTGGATCGACGAGAAAACCGTTGCCATCGGCCGTGGCTACCGCACGAACGATGAGGGCATCCGCCAATTCAAGGAACTCACCAAAGGCCTTGTCGATGAGTACATCATCGTTCCCATGCCGCACGGCGAGGGCGAGGACTGCTGCCTGCACCTGATGAGTATCATCAGTTTTGTCGACACGGATAAGGCGGTCGTCTATTCGAAGTACATGCCCGTGTTCTTCCGTGAATATCTCATCGCCCGCGGCATCCAGCTGATCGAGTGCAATGATGAAGAGTATGACTATCTCGGCTCCAACCTGCTGGCGCTCGAGCCCGGCAAGTGCGTTCTGATCGCCGGCTGCCCCGACATCAAAAAGAAGGTCGAAGACGCTGGCGTTGAGGTCTTCACTTATGAAGGCAAAGAAGTTTCCTACCGCGGTACCGGCGGCCCCACCTGCCTGACCTGCCCACTGACCCGCCTTTAAGCCATTCCCGCAAGATAGGAGCCCACTATGGATAATTGGAACCAATTCTCCTTGGGGGGGATCGGTGAAGAGATCAAAGAGATCCTTTACTCTTATGTGAAAGCAGAGAGCATCACCTATTCTTCCGGAGAAAAGCAGGCGGAATCGTTCTTCCTGTCTTACTTCAAAAACCAGCCTTACTGGCAGGAGCACCCTGAGTGCGTTGGCACAAAGCCGGTCAAGGATGACCCCTTCGGCCGCGCGGCCTCTTTCGCCATGGTGCGCGGCAAGGGGGATAGAACCATCGTGTTCGTCCACCACAACGATGTGGTTACAGTGGAGGATTATGACCGTCTCCGCCCGTTGGCATTCAGCCCTGACGAGCTGGAGGTTGAGCTCAAAAAGAGAGCTGCCAGCTTCTCGGAAGAAATCAGAAATGATTTGGAGTCTGATGCGTACCTCTATGGCCGCGGTGTCTGCGACATGAAGGGCGGCGGCTCGATCCAGATGGCGTTGCTGCGCCGCTACAGTGAGCTGGTCCGCCGCTCGCCCGAGGCGCTGCCGGGCAACCTGATCGTGCTGGCCGTACCGGACGAGGAAAATCTCTCCGCCGGTATGCGTGCTGCCGTGAAGCTTCTGGCCGAACTCAAGGCACAGTACGGCTTTACCTATCAGCTCATGATCAACTCTGAGCCCCATCAGCGCAAGGACCCCGAAACGGGTGTGTTCTCGATGGGCTCGGTCGGCAAGCTGATGCCGTTTTTCTACATCCGCGGCTATCTTGCCCATGTCGGCAAGGTGTTTGAGGGCTTCAATCCGATGGGCCTGCTCAGCGCGATCGTTCAGAAAACAGAGGTCAACATGGACCTCTCGGACATCGTCGGCAATGAGGCGGCGCCGCCTCCCACCTGGCTCTTTTGCCGCGACCGCAAGATCAAGTACGATGTGTCTATGCCGCTCTCCGCAGCCGGCTGCCTGAGTGTGTTGACACTGAACCAGACCCCTGTTACGCTGATGGAAAAGGTCAAGGGAATCTGCGAGGAGGCGTTTGACGAAGTTCTCGATAAGATGAACCGAAACTACGCCAGATTCCTCGAAGCCACACACCAGCCCGTCCATAAGTTGCCCTGGAGCCGGAAGGTCGTCGATTTTATGACGCTCTACGAGGAGGCCAAGGCCGCCGGCGGCGAAGCATTTGAACGCGAATATCGATCTGAGCTCAAAACACTCCAGCAAAAGCTTGAGAACAACGAAATGACGCTGCTCGACTGCAACTTTACCTTGCTCGACTTTGTCTACGGCTATATCACCGACCTCTCCCCGCGTGTGGTCTACGGTCTGATCCCGCCGTACTACCCCAATGTTTCCAACCGCTTTATCACCGGCCTTGCTCCGCAGATCCGCAGCCTTGACGTTGATCTGGACCGCTTCACCCGCGAGCGGTTCGGCCAGCACTATGTTTCGGAGGAATTCTACACCGGCATCTCTGACTTGAGCTACACGAGCATTTCCAACAGTGAAGAGATTTCCGCCGCGCTGTCTAAGTCCATGCCGTTTTACGGCACACTGTACGATATCGCGATCTCGGATATCGAAACAATCTCCATGCCGTGCATCAACATCGGCCCATGGGGCAAGGACTTCCACAAGCTTACCGAGCGCGTTTTGAAGCAGGATCTCTGCGAGCGTACCCCCGCAATTATACAGCACGCCATCGGATTAGTTCTGGCCGATGGTGACCGTCAGTAATCTATTCCCCAGCGCCGCAAACAATCCTCGGAATCACCATAAAGGACTCCCGGCTATCACCGCAGAGTCATGGCCGCGAGCCTCAATCTAAAGAAAGTTGAGGAACTCAGGATGAAATTAGCAGACCTAATTTCCGTTATCGTTTACGACTATTTATGGGGCCTTCCACTCGTTGTTCTGATTCTTGGAACCGGCGTTTATATTACTGTTCGCACGGGCTTTTTCCAGTTCCGCTGCTTCGGCATGTCCATGAAGCATGCGTTCAACAGCATTTTCCACCGCGAAAAGAAAGATGAGAACGATACCGGCGTTCTCTCCCCTCTTGAAGCAATGAGCACCGCGCTCGGCACCACCATCGGCGTCGGCAATATCGGCGGCGTTGCTTCGGCTATCGCTGTTGGTGGTCCCGGCGCCGTGTTCTGGATGTGGGTCGCCGGTCTTTTCGGCATGATCATCAAGATGGCCGAGATCACGCTGGCTGTCCACTACCGCTCTAAAGACGCCAACAACGAAGCTTACGGCGGCCCGAACTACTACATGAAAAAGGGCCTTGGCATCGAAAAGAAGTGGAAAGGTGTTTTCAAGGTTCTGAGCTTCATTTTCGCCTTTGGCTTTTTGACCGGCTACTTCATCAATATCCAGACCTATACCGTCTCTGAGGCGGTCGCCAACACCTTTAATATCGACATGATGGTCGTCGGCATCGTCTACACGATCGCACTGTACGTCATGATCAGCGGTGGCCTCAAGTCCGTCGGCAAGTTCGCCATGACGATGGTCCCCTTTATGTGCATCTTCTACATCCTTGCGGGTCTTTTCATCATGTTCCGCAATGCCCCGCAGATCCCGGCGATGTTCAAGCTCGTGTTCGACAGCGCGTTCAACGGCACTGCCGCGGCCGGAGGCTTTATGGGTGCCTCCGTCTCGCTGGCTATCAAGACCGGTATGGCCCGCTCAGTGTTCAGCAATGAGGCCGGTTGGGGCTCTGCTCCGATGATTCATGCCTCCGCTAAGGTCGATCACCCCATCAAGCAGGGCATGATGGGCATCTTCGAAGTTTTCGTCGATACCTTTGTCGTCTGCACGATCACCTGCATCGTCATCCTCATCACCGGCGTCTGGAACAGCGGCCTGGATGGCGCAACGCTGACCCTGTCCGCCTTCGAGACCGGCATCGGCTCCATCGGCCGCATCATTCTTGCGCTCGGCGTGTTCCTGTTCGGCCTCACAACCTCCAGCGGCGTCTATGCGCAGATTGAAGTGGTCGTGCGCTATCTGGTCGGCAACTCTAAGATGAAGGACAAGATCCTCAAGTTCTACAAGTGGACCTATCCCATCCCGAGCCTCGGCATGGTCGTCATCGCCGTTTATCTGGGCTATCCCGGCGCAACGCTCTGGCTCTTCTCAGACGCTTCCACAGCGCTCCCGATTTTGGCCAACATCATCACGCTCTTCCTGCTGACGCCGCGCTTCCTCGGCCTCATCAAGGACTACATAGCGCGCTACAAGCACGTCGGCACCGTTGACTCCGACTTCCCGATCTTCTATGAAAAGGAAGAGGACGAAGAGGTCAAGGCGCGCGCCGAGTGGGCAACTGCCGAATAATTCATTAAAATACGTTCATCTCCATTGGTCTTTCCTCACCACACAATTATCAACCTCGAAAGTACAGAGACGTTTTGCCGCTTTGCGGCAAAACGTCTCTGTACTTTCACTTTGCAGCTTGGGGCAAGGCAATATAGGTTACAGGAACATCAAGTCCTCTCACCGCCCCCACGCCACAAGAGCTGAACATCGATGTAACCGTCAAAGCTGAGGGCGGCTGGACAGACATGGGACAATAGTGGTGGGAAGTTGCGAAACTTCCCACCACTATAACGCATTCAGGGGTGTACAGCAAATGACGAGCAATGAACTGAAACACGAAGCCAAGAAGCAGGAATGGAACATAGCTATACAGGAATGCCGGGGCAGCGGTCTCTCCGTAAGTGAATGATGCCGGAAGCGGGACGTTACGACAACCACTCTTGGCAAGTTTCGCAGGTCTCCCTCTTTCTTTTGCGGAAGCCCAGATCAAGCCGAGTTAAAAAACCGTTAAAATACTGTACGGTGGATTGAAAAAATGAGCCAACAGGACTATTTTATACAAGGTGAGTGTGTAAAATCAAATTTTTTAGGGGGAGGCGGATAAAAATGCCGCACCGAAAGAAGATTTTACTCTCAGACAGTAATGAAGCCTTCAGTATGCTCCTGACGGATTCCCTGCGTGAGCGCGGAGACTTCCGTGTATTCCACGCAAGGGATACGGACGAGACAACCGAGGTGCTCCATCGGCACCGACCTCACGTTCTTCTGCTGGATTTTCTGCTGCCGCCCAAGGGCGGCTTTCACGTTATGCAGCAGCTGCGTGAGGGCGGACACAAAATCTCGACGATCTTTATGACAGCGCTGCCGACGCACAAGGTCATAGAGGAGGCATACCGTTTGGGCGCAAGCTTTGTGCTCCCGAAGCCTTTTACGACAAGGGCGCTGGCCGAACGGATACACGATGTACTGCACAGTGATCGGCCCTAATTTGCACACATCAAAAATAGAAGACCGCCATCTCAGTGAGCGAACGGCTCCTTGAGATGGCGGCCTTTTATACGCGGCTACGTTTTACGCTTACGGTCTTTCCTCACCACACAATTATCAACCTCGAAAGTACAGAGACGTTTTGCCGCTTTGCGGCAAAACGTCTCTGTACTTTCACTTTGCAGCTTGGGGCAAGGCAATATAGGTTACAGGAACATCAAGTCCTCTCACCGCCCCCACGCCGCAAGAGCTGAACATCGATTATCCAAAGCCCGCCTTTCCGCAATTCCCGGCATGTTCTGATTTTATTATAACAACTGTATACAAAAGCCAAGCGGCGGTTCGAGTGAACCGCCGCTTTTCCGCATGATTTTAAGTTTTACTTGCCCTGATA
>ERZ840096.86-NODE-86-length-148298-cov-9.028629_pt1 | contig 148298 bp, 108 predicted proteins | sample MGYA00519878_ERZ840096 | MGnify/ENA primary metagenome ERZ840096 (study PRJEB31850, sample SAMEA3708865) | human gut metagenome | biome: human gut; feature: human-associated habitat; material: faeces | place: China | collected 2014 ... | reverse complement strand
CATCTGACTGTTAATCAGAGGGTCCTTGGTTCAAGTCCAAGAGGAAGAGCAAAAAGGTTCGTCATTCCGGCGAACCTTTTTTGTTTTACGAATTTGCCACAGCCAATGTCAGAATGCTGATGCGGATGCCTTCCACCCCCTTGAACACATCGGCACAGGCAGTGGTAGTGGAACCTGTGGTCAATACATCATCCACGATAAGAATATGCTTTCCTTTGAAAAGTTCAGGATGACGGACCTCGAAAATGCCATCCACATTTTCCCATCGTTCATAAACGGATTTACGGGTCTGCGTATCGGTATGTTTCACGCGGACTACGGAAGAAGTGTCTGTGGGAATACCGGTCACAGCAGATATTCCACGTACAATGCACTCACTTTGGTTATAGCCACGCAGTTTCTGCTTGCGGGGATGCAAGGGAACCGGCACAATCCGGTCAATGTCCCGGAAAAAGCCTGCGGGCAGCAGTTCGGCAGCCATAAAACGTCCCATTACCTCTCCCAAATCCTTTCTTCCGCCATATTTCAGCAAGTAGAGGATATTACGAAAATCGCTCCCCTTATGATAAAAGAAATAGGCAGTGGCGCGTTCCAGAGGCATCTTTCCCCAAAACAGACGCTCCACCGGATTATCTTTGCGAAGATGGTAATTAGTCCGGGGCATGCCTATATTGCATTTTATGCAGATACCTTCCTCCCCTTCTTGCAAGGAGGCGCCACACACAGCGCAAAGGCGCGGAAAAAAGAGGTGGACGAATGACAGGAACCAGGTTTTAACTCTGCTTTCCATATCCTGTCAGACCGGCGCCCCTTCCACCAGCCCCAGGAACAAGGGATGCAACGGACCGTTGGTAGCAATAATGTGATGTCCTTCCAGAAATTCATCATTTCCCCGGAAGTCCGTAACCCTGCCGCCTGCCTCTTGCACCATAAGCGCCGCAGCCGAAAAGTCCCACTTGCCGATGAAAGCCTCCAGCCAGGCATCAAAACGACCGGCGGCCACATAACACATGGCAAGCGCGGCCGAACCATTCATACGGATACCTGCCACCCGGCCATAAAGTTCGTGTATCAGATGTTCTCCGGTACGGGCATATTGTCCGGAGTTATAAGGCAGTTCAATGACCACGAAAGCCTCTTCGGCACATGGCACGGAAGAGACCCGCAGCCGTTCTCCGTTCATGTAAGCGCCTCCGTGCCGCCAAGCATAGAAACATTCATCACGGGACGGCTCGTAAACCACCCCCAATAGAAGAGCCTGCTTGCTGCGCAATGCAATGCTGACACAATAGGGAGCGTTGTCATGTATATAATTGGTAGTTCCGTCCAAAGGATCCACCACCCAGCAATAAGGCTCGTCGTGATACAGGGCAGAACCTTCCTCTGTGATGAACCCCGCTTCAGGCAACAAAGCCCTGAGTGCCGCTACTATCCTTTTTTCCGACTCCTTATCAACATAGGAAACATAGTCATGCGCATGCTTCTCCTGTACCGCTTCACGGCGGAAACCTTTTCGTTCCTCTTTCAAGAAATGCCCTGCCTCGCGGGCTATGCGGCAGACCGATTCTGTCAAGGCCTTTAAATCTTCCATATATTATCTTTATTTATCCGGAGTATCGTCCGTTTGCCGGTAAATCAATTTTCCCCGTTGGCAGACGGTCCATTTACCGTTCTCAAAGCGTACGTTTTTCGTATCATCGTCCTCTACATTCCAAGCATATCCGCCGGAAGGCAAGCCGCGGCGGTCAAGAATCTCATTGGGAACCCCCTCTTCCGAGAAGAACAATTCCACCTGTGCGGAATCGGGACTGAAAACTAAAAACAGGCTCCTCTCCGCATCATCCACCGCATCCATGCGGACTCCTTTTTCCCACAGACGGATACAGTCTTTCTGCACCTCGCTCCATGTATATCCGGCAGAGGCTATGCAACCATGCCCGTCCCTGTCATCGCCCACTATAGCCGTTTTTTCAGCGGCAGTATCCTCTTTTTTCCCGCCGGCATTGCCACAACCGGCAAACAAGACTCCGGCACAGGCCAGAAATAGGAAAGTCCTTTTTACACTCATACATTTTTCATTTATTGTTTTTACTCAGACAAAGGTATAAACAAATCGGTGAAAACTATTCATTGGCGGTAAAAAACACAGCCTTTGCTATCCAGGCACAAGCCTCGGCATCCGCAAGCGCATTATGGTGCCGTTCCAGCTTATAGCCACAACAAGCAGCTACAGTATGAAGCTGGTAATCGGGCAATCCTTTGATAACACGCCGCGATGCCTGCAATGTGCAGTAGAAATCATAATCCGGATAATCCATGCTGTAAGTGCGGAAAACGGCTTTCAAACAACTCTCGTCGAAAGCCTTGTTGTGCGCAACCAAGGGCAAACCTTCAATACGGGGAGCAATCTCCCTCCATACATCGGGAAAAACAGGAGCACCCGCCGTATCCGCCAACGTCAAGCCATGCACGCGGGTCGTCCAGTAAGTATAGTATTCCGGTTCGGGACGGATCAGACTGTAGTAACTGTCTGTTATCTCTCCCTCTTTTACTATCACTACGCCAACGCTGCACACGCTGCAGCGCTGTTCGTTGGCTGTCTCAAAATCAATAGCGGCAAAGTTCCTCATCGTACTGTCTTGTTTGAAAATACCCTAAATACGCGTCATTCGCAGGCAACAGGAGCGACCGGCTCATTCATCCTCAAGAATCTCAAAAGGCACGCGGAAAGACACTCCCCGCTTCATCAGTTCCGCCAGGTTAGGATAAATCCTGTCCTTGAACGACTTCCAGCCCCGATACTCCATCCGGGTCCACCCCGCTTCCGCCAATGCCAGCCCGCGCGGGTAAGTCATGTAACTTGCCCGGTTGATGTCTCTGATGGCTTCTCCCCAAAGCGTTCCCATCACCCCAATGATATGCTTCCGGTCAGCGGGCGCAAGCTTATAGGTAGGATCAAAGGTATATGTCTGCCGGAGCGGAGTGACGGGCATCCCCCAGTTGTTGAATTCGGGCAGGTCGTTTTTGAACTGCGGATAATCCAGATAGGCATATTCGCCGGGAGCAAGAAGCAATGCATTGCCCGACTTACCCGTCAGCTCAATACACTTGGGCGTAAGCCCGTAACGCCATGACACCAGAGTAACGTCCTGCGGATAATTCAGGAGATAATGGTTGGCCGGCAGACGCACATTATCCAGCTCACACCACAGGATAGTGTGCAGGCCGTATTTTTTTGTCATGGCCAACACCTTCGTAAAGAAGAATTCCATCAGTTGTTCCGGCTTCGTATAGCCTTCCCGGCGCATCAGTGCAAGGTTTTCAGAACTTTTTGCCCAATTGCGTTCAATAGCCGACTCGTCACCTCCCAAATGAATGGTCTTTGAAGGAAATATGTCCGCCACCTCACGGACAACATCATCAAGCACCTCATACACCTTGGGGTTGGCGGCCGAAAGCATCACATTGTCCGTCCGGCCAAGCACGAAGACAGAATCTTTCAGAAAATCACAGCGCAGTTCGGGATATGCCGTCAACATGGCGGCGGTATGTCCCGGAACATCTATTTCCGGCACAATCTCCACATTGCGCAAGGCGGCATAAGCTATCAGTTCCCGAAGCTCCTCCTGCGTATAAAATCCATTGTCCGGACTTGGCGTCTGCGCCTTTGCGTTGCGGAAAGCTCCAATCCCGGTCAGCTCCGGACGGCTCTTTATTTCAATGCGCCACCCCTGGTCATCGGTCAGATGCAGTTGCAGCCTGTTGTACTTGAAGCGTGCCATTTCATCAATATAATCCTTTACATCCTGCACAGGCAGAAAATGGCGTGCCGGATCAAGCATCAACGCACGAACCGGATAGGCGGGCGCATCATCTATATGCACTGCCTGTATTTTTCTTTGTCCGGTATTCACGGCATCACCCAACAGAAGCTGGTCAAGAGTCATGACACCATACAACACCCCCGCCGGCGTACTTCCTTCTATGGATATGCCTTTGCCGTCAACGGTAAGCCTGTATCGTTCCCTCCCTTCCAGCCGGTCATTAAGCATCAAGCGGATTCTGCCTTTCTCCGCCCGTTCAGGCTTGAGGCCGAACCGTTGCTTAAAAACGTCCTGCAACGCTTCTGCCGCAAACAGCAGTTCGGCAGGCACGGATGATACCGTTTCTTTTTCGGATATACGGAAAGTCCCGTCAAGTAGTTTCACACCGTTTGGATAAGGAATCAATGCAGCCAAGTTGTTTTGTGCCGGAGCCATGAGTCCGGAGAACAAAGCCAAGATAAAAAATAATGCTTTCTTCATGATTAGATTATAAGTTAGTTTATTTTAGATTATAAATACGGTCATTCTCACGAACGGGGCAATCCCGTCAAGCAACGGGGGTGCTTACAGCCCCACCGTCTTTCCCTCCGCAATGGACTGTATGGATCGGGGTGTGACGGAAGTCCACAACGCCAAATCCCCGAGAGTTGCCGGATAAGGAATCTCATCCTTCAAATCAGCCTCCAGAGCCTTCAGCATGATATAGTCCATACCTTGATGATGCGTGTCCGCCACCAAGGCCTCCTTGCCCCATCGATGCCAATAGATATGTTCATAACGGTCTATATAGGCCGCATCCGCCTCCCAAGTCTCATCAGGGCTGCTGCCTTCTATATAGATCAACCGCCTGTCTCCCTGCCAGATGCCTTTCGTCCCCTGTACTTCAAAGTCCAGGCTGCGCGGACGCGGCAAAGTAGTATCGTGGGTCAGCGTGATGAGAATACCCTTTTCCGTTTCCAACTGAGTGACGACAACATCTCCCGTCCGTATCTTTACGTCCGTATTCCCTCCCAGGTCCCTTATGCGCTGCAATATTCCGGCCGGTTTGGAAGCAAAGGAGGTCAGGCATTTGACCCGGTCTTTCCGGTTGATGCCGGCAATCATGCAAAGAGGTGCCAAGCCATGCGTAGGATAAAGGTCACCGTTCTCCTCCTGATAGAATCTGCCGCGCCACACGCTTTCCGTTTTCTCCCGGTTGCCGATATTTCCCGCGTCATCCAGCAACAGATGACGCAAATCATGCCGATACCCCCCACGCATATAGACGATCTCTCCCAACAGACCGGCATTCACAATATTAGAGACTGCAAGATTCTCGCGCATGAAAAGCGTGTTTTCCAAAGGAAATACCCGGCAACCGTGCCGGTCCGCCGATTCCATCAAAGGCAAGTATTCATCTACATAAAGCCCCCCTTTTATTTCCAAAGCGACATGGCACCCTCTTTCAACACACTGCAAAGCATGCTGTACATGATACTGCCAGGGAGAGGCCACAAACACCAGGTCCGGTGCATGCCGGTCAAGCATATCCAGATAATCGTCTTCGCTCCGGTTATAACACAAGACACCGGGTATTCCGGAATCCTCCACCCCGGGATCGGCGAATGCCACTATCCGGAAAGCGGGAAGACATTGCAACAACTTCAGCAGTTGCTTCCCACGATACCCCAGCCCTATGAAAGCAGTCTTTATCATATTCTTCTTCTCCAACTCTTCATGTTTACTAAAAAACGTTCAAATATAAAGGTTTCCACGATTCCTACCAAATATTATTGCAATGCGCTCAAATTGCATTACCTTTGCCCCGGAGGCAAAGACAGGCTATGCTGTCCCCACTTCCGTCAAAGACTAAAGCCTTGTAATTATGGAACATCCTCTTTCCCAATTCAAATACTGCCCGAAATGCGGTTCCGCCCGTTTCGAGATTCACAATGACAAGTCCAAGCAATGTGCCGATTGCGGTTTTGTCTATTATTTTAACCCTTCAGCCGCCACGGTGGCGCTGATTCTGAATGAACGGAACGAACTTCTGGTATGCCGTCGCGCCAAAGAGCCTGCAAAAGGCACGCTTGACCTTCCCGGAGGCTTCATTGACATGGCCGAGACCGGAGCAGAAGGAGTCAGCCGTGAAGTAAAAGAAGAAACCGGCATGGAAGTGACCAAGACGGAATACTTGTTCTCGTTGCCTAACATTTATATCTATTCCGGTTTTCCCGTACACACACTCGACCTGTTTTTCCGCTGTACAGTGGCCGATACCCGGCACTTCAAGGCAATGGACGACGCAGCCGATGTATTCTTCGTGCCTCTGGAGGAAGTCCGCCCGGAAGACTTCGGGCTTGAATCCATCCGCAAGGGGGTGGCAAGGTTCTGCCATTTCCTAAAAAAGTCAAATAAATGAAACAAATCCGGGTAAAAAAACGTATTTTTGTAAAATACCTATTCTATAGAAAATGAAACATAAAATCTCCCGAATACTTTGCACGGCACTTTGCTGCGCACCTTTACTCGCGACTGCACAGACAAGCGAGAAGAATACCTCCCCACAGGGGCTCTATCAGGAAGGACAAAGCCTGTTCCAACAGAAAGCATATTCCGCAGCCATCTCTCCGCTGCAAGCTTTTATCAAGCAGATGGACGCCGACGGGAAACCGTTGTCCGCCACCGGAGAAAGACAGGAAGCCGAATACATGCTGGTTTGTGCCGCATACGAGCTCAGAGTCCCCCAAAGCATAGAACTGCTGAGAAACTTTCTGGACGAATATCCGGATACCCCCCATGCCAACCGCATTTACGCACTGATAGCCTCTGCCTATTTCTTTGAAGGGAAATACGACGATGCACTGGCCATGTTCAATTCCGCCCGTCTTGATCTTTTAGGTTCCGAAGAACGGGATGACATGACCTACCGTCTGGCCACCTGCTACCTGAAAACCGGCAATGTAAAGGAAGCCGCCATCTGGTTCGAGACCCTGCGCAGCACCGGCAAGAAGTATGCGGCGGACTGCAGTTATTACCTCTCTTACATCCGCTATACCCAAGGACGGTATGACGAAGCCCTCAGCGGTTTCCTTCCCTTGCAGGATTGTACCAAATATGAAGCGTTGATACCTTATTACATCGCGGAAATCTATCTGATCAAGAAAAACTACGACAAGGCGGAAATCGTTGCACAGAATTATTTGTCCGCCTATCCCGGCCAGCCCCATACAGGAGAGATGTACCGTGTACTCGGTACGGCGGAATACCACTTCGGAAAATATCACGAGGCGATGAAATCCTTCGAAAGATATTTGGAAAACAATGCCGGAACCACCCATAGAAGAGACGCGCTGTATATGTTGGGAATGTCTTGCTACCAATGCGGCGTCTATTCCCAAGTACCGGACATCCTCGGCGAAGTGACCACGGGAAACGACGCACTCTCACAAAATGCCTACCTGCACATGGGACTGGCTTACCTGCAACTGGCAGACAAGACCAAGGCACGCATGGCTTTTGAACAGGCTGCCGCCAGCAACGCCGACCTTAAGATAAAGGAGCAGGCTGCCTACAACTATGCATTATGCATCCATGAGACCTCCTATTCCGCCTTCGGCGAATCGGTAACTGTCTTCGAAAAGTTTCTGAATGAATTCCCAAACTCCCCGTACGCCGACAAAGTCAGCAATTACCTGGTGGAGGTTTATATGAATACCCGCAGCTATGATGCCGCTCTGAAATCCATCGAGCGCATCACGCACCCAAGCAAGGCCATCCTGGAAGCCAAGCAGAAAATCCTGTTCCAGCTCGGCACACAATCTTTCGCCAATACCCGGTTCGAACAGGCCATCGGCTATTTCAACCAAAGTACCGCATTAGGGCAATACAACCTGCAGACCAAGGCTGATGCCCTTTACTGGCTCGGCGAGGCCTACTACCGCCTGGGCCGGATGCAGGAAGCCGCCCGTCATTTCAATGACTATCTGACCCTTACACGGCAGAGAGACACGGAGATGTTTGCACTGGCCTATTACAACCTTGCCTACATCGCTTTTCACCAGAAGGACTATGCTACGGCAGAAAGCCGTTTCCGCAACTTCGTCCAGCTGGAAAAAGGAGAGAACCCTACCGCCCTGGCGGATGCCTATAACCGCATCGGTGACTGCAACCTGCATGTCCGCCGTTTCGACGAAGCCAAGCGATACTACACGAAAGCAGAAAGTTTAGGGACACCGGCAGGTGATTACTCTTTCTATCAACTGGCATTGGTAGCCGGCCTGCAGAAAGACTACAACGGCAAAGTTTCCTTGCTGGACCGTCTGGCAAGCAAATATCCCCATTCCCCATACGCCATCAACGCCCTTTATGAAAAGGGACGCTCATACGTGCAAAGCAACAACAGCCGCCAGGCCATTGCCGCCTTCCGCGAACTGCTGAACAAGTATCCCGAAAGTCCCGTCAGCCGAAAAGCCGCTGCCGAAATAGGCCTGCTCTACTACCAGAACGATGACTACGACCGTGCCATCGAGGCCTACAAGCACGTTGTCACTCAATACCCGGGCAGCGAGGAAGCACGCCTTGCCATGCGCGACTTGAAGTCCATCTATGTGGATGCCAACCGTGTGGATGAATTCGCGACCCTCGCCGCACAGATGCCGGGCGAAATCCGTTTCGAACCCAGCGAGCAGGACTCCCTGACCTATATCGCTGCGGAGAAAGTTTACATGAAAGGAGAAGCCATGCCTGCCAAAGACAGCTTTACCCGCTATCTGCAAAGTTTCCCGAACGGTTCGTTCAGCCTGAATGCACATTATTACCTCTGCGTCATCGGCAAAGAACAGAAGGATGACGAAGCCGTGCTTGAACATGCCGGGAAATTATTGGAGTACCCCGACAATCCCTACTCGGAAGAGGCCTTGCTGATGCATGGGGAAATTCTGTTCAACCGCCGACAATACGACCAGGCAATCGCCGACTACAAAAAGCTACAGGCCAAAGCCACCACTGCCGAACGCCGCCAACTCGGCTCCACCGGTGTGCTTCGCTGCGCTGCCTTGATGCACGAGGATACGGAAACCATCCATGCCGCCACCGCTCTCCTCGGGGAAGCCAAGCTGTCTCCGGAACTTCGCAATGAAGCCCTTTACTACCGTGCCAAAGCCTATTTGAACCAGAAAGCGGACAAGAAAGCCATGGATGACCTCAAGTCGCTCGCCAAAGATACCCGCACCCTCTACGGGGCAGAAGCCAAGTATCTGGTGGCACAGCAACTCTACAATGCACATGAATATGCCGCCGCCGAAAAAGAAATTCTCAACTTCATCGACCAGAGCACTCCGCACGCTTATTGGCTGGCGCGAAGCTTTGTCCTTTTGTCCGATGTATATGTGGCTATGGACAAGAAACTCGACGCACGCCAATATCTGTTAAGCCTGCAACAAAATTACCAGGCAGACGACGATATCGAAGGCATGATTAACGAGAGACTGGAAAAGTTGAAATAAACAATAGATCATTATGAAAAAGATACAATATATCCTCGCAGGAACGGCGCTTGTCGCCCTCCCTTTAGGAGCACAAGCTCAACAGCAAGCCAAAGACTCTACGATGAACCGTACGGTCGTCGTGGAACAGGAATACAACCCGGACATCATGGATGCCTCGAAGGTCAACGTATTGCCCAAGGTGGAACCGCCCGCCGTCAGCAAGAAGGAAGTAGAATATGACGCCACCCTGATGCCTGCCAGAGAGATACCGGCCGTCACGATGCAGGCCTATACCGGAAAGGAGACACAACAGAAAGCGTCACCGGGCTATGCCCGCCTGGGGTACGGCAACTATGGCAATTTGGACGCACGTGCCAACTACCTGTTCACCTTGCCCAACAGTGACCGTCTGAACCTCACCTTCCACATGAACGGCATGAATGGCAAGCTGGACTTGCCGGAGAGCAAGGATGACTGGAAATCTTACTACTACCGCAGTCATGCCGGAATGGATTACATACACTCATTCAAGAAGATCGACCTGAATGTAGCGGGCAATTTCGATTTGAGCAACTTCAATTTCCTGGATGCTCCGGCAGGAGTCAAACAAAAGTTCACATCCGGTGACGTACACTTCGGCGTGAAATCTACAGACAGCAGCCTGCCTTTGCAGTTCAAGGCAGAAACCAACCTCCTGTTCTACGAACGCCAATATGATTTCGGCACACAAGACTCCAAAGAGGGCATTGTACGTACCAAGGCAGAAGTGTCGGGAGCCATCTCGGAAGAACAGTTCATAGGAATCGGATTTGCCATGGACAATGCATTCTACAAGAATAACGGCTTCGAAGACTACACCTCCGTCCATCTGAACCCCCACTACCGTTATGAAAGCGAAGAGTGGAAAATACGCGTCGGGGCAAACGTGGATATGGCATTGAATTTCGGTAAGAAGTTCCGCGTCTCCCCGGACGTAACGGCCCAATACAACTTCTCCGACAGTTACATATTATATGCCCAGGCAAAGGGAGGCAAACGGCAGAATGATTTCCGCCGTATCGGTGAGTTTTGCCCGTACGGACAGGTTGCTCCCCAACCGGATGCCACGTACGAGCAGCTGAATGCCGCCTTGGGATTCAAAGCCAGCCCCATTGACGGATTATGGTTCAACATTTACGGAGGCTACCAAGACTTGAAGAACGAACTGTATTTCTCGCCTGACGAATCTGAATTCACAGAAACAGGCCGTTTCCAGATGCTCAGAATAGGTCAGCAGAACATGAGCGATGTATATGCAGGCGCCGAAATCAGCTATGCCTATAAAAACATCATCGCTTTCACAGCCTCCGGCATTTACCGGGACTGGGACACTTCCGGAAAAGAAGGCCGGGAGAAAGGGACGGTACTTGCCTATAAGCCCGCTTTTGAAGGAAACTTCCGTATAGACGTACGCCCGGTTCCCACGGTACTGGTAAACCTGGGCTATCAGCATATCTCCCGCGAAAAGGCGGAAGGAATGAAAACCGACCCTGTGAGCAACCTTTACTTAGGCGGCAGTTATGAAATCTTCAAAGGCATTTCCGTATATGCGCAGGCAAACAATTTGTTGAACAAAGAGTACCGATATTATTGGGGATACCCCACTGAAGGCATCAATTTTGTAGGCGGTGTAAGCTTCCGTTTCTAATTTTTTTCCTACTTTTGCGGTCAATTCAGTGGCGGGAGTCACTTATAAAACAGAAAATTATGCAGAAAAACCTAGTCATTGTCGAGTCACCGGCAAAAGCAAAAACGATAGAAAAATTCCTGGGAAAGGACTTTAAGGTACTTTCCAGCTACGGGCATATACGCGACTTAAAGAAAAAACAATTCAGCATTGATATTGAAGACGACTTTAAACCGCACTACGAAATACCTGTAGATAAAAAGAAAATTGTAACCCAACTGAAGGAGGAAGCTGAAAAAGCAGAAACCGTATGGCTGGCTTCCGATGAGGACCGCGAAGGAGAGGCTATTGCCTGGCACCTATACGAAGTGTTGAAACTCAAACCGGAACAGACCAAACGTATCGTTTTTCACGAAATCACCAAAGGCGCTATCCTGAAAGCAATCGAAAATCCGCGTAACATTGACATTAACCTGGTTGACGCCCAACAGGCACGACGCATTCTGGACCGTATCGTAGGTTTTGAACTTTCCCCCGTATTGTGGAAAAAGGTAAAGCCCGCACTTTCAGCGGGGCGTGTGCAGTCCGTTGCCGTACGCCTCATTGTGGAGCGCGAACGCGAAATACACGCTTTCCGGACAGAAGCCGCATACCGGGTCACTGCCATCTTCCTGGTTCCCGATGCCGACGGGAAGCTGATAGAGATGAAGGCGGAACTGGCACGCCGCATCAAGACCAAAGCGGAAGCACAGAAATTCCTGGAAAGCTGCAAATCCTCCACTTTCACCATCAACGACATCAATACCCGTCCGCTGAAAAAGACTCCTGCGGCTCCATTTACAACTTCCACCCTGCAGCAAGAGGCTGCCCGTAAATTAGGCTTTACGGTAGCGCAGACCATGATGGTGGCACAACGCCTGTATGAATCGGGAAACATCACCTACATGCGTACCGACTCTGTAAACCTCTCCGAATATGCCGTGAACGGCAGTAAGGAAGCCATCACCCACCTGATGGGCGAACGCTATGTATTCCCACGCCATTTTGCCACCAAGACCAAAGGAGCGCAGGAAGCCCACGAGGCTATCCGCCCCACCTACATGGAAAATGCCAAGATAGAGGGAACCGCACAGGAAAGGAAATTATATGATTTAATCTGGAAACGTACCATCGCTTCGCAGATGGCAGATGCCGAAGTGGAAAAAACAACGGTAAGCATCAGCATCAGTAACGCACCGGATACATTCACGGCAACCGGAGAAGTCGTGAAGTTCGACGGATTCCTCCGTGTTTACCGCGAATCATACGACGATGATGTAGAAATGCAGGAAGATGAAGCCCATCTGCTTCCTCCTTTGGCAAAAGGACAGGAGCTGCAGTATGCGGACATCACTGCCACCGAACGTTTCACCCAACATCCTCCCCGCTACACCGAAGCAAGCCTTGTACGCAAACTGGAAGAACTGGGTATCGGACGTCCTTCTACCTACGCCCCTACCATCTCCACCATCCAGCAGCGTGAATATGTCGTGAAAGGCGAGAAACCGGGTGAAGAGCGTACATACGATGTACTGACCTTGAAAGACGATCAAATCACAGATACGGCCCGTACCGAGATCACCGGAGCCGAGAAGTCCAAACTGCTGCCTACCGACACCGGTATGGTAGTCAATGACTTCCTGATAGAATATTTCCCGAATATCCTCGACTATAACTTCACCGCCAACGTCGAGAAGCAGTTTGACGAAATCGCAGAAGGCGACAAGCAATGGACAGATATCCTGCGGACATTCTACGACCACTTCCATCCCTCGGTAGAAAGTACCCTCGCAGCCAAGAATGCCCATAAGGCAGGCGAACGTATTTTAGGAACAGAACCCGCTACCGGCAAACAGGTGTCCGTCAAAATAGGCCGTTTCGGTCCGGTGGCGCAGATAGGAACCAGCGAAGACGAAGAAAAACCCCGTTTCGCACAGCTGGGCAAAGATATGTCCCTTGAAACCATCACCTTGGAGGAAGCGTTGGAACTATTCAAACTTCCCCGCAACCTCGGTGAATATGAGGACAAAATGGTGACCATAGGCGCCGGACGTTTCGGTCCGTATATTCTGTATAACCGCACCTACGTCTCACTGCCCAAGACCATGGACCCGATGACGGTCACTCTTGAAGAGGCGGTAGTCCTGCTGCAACAGAAACAAGAAGAAGAAGCCAAACGGCATCTCAAGAAATTTGAGGAAGAACCCGACCTGGAGATTATAAACGGACGCTACGGCCCGTACATTGCTTACAAAGGCGGCAATTATAAAATCCCCAAGGACATCGTGCCCCAGGATCTGAGCCTGACAGCCTGTCTGGAGATTGTCAAGCTCCAGAGTGAAAAGGAAGCCAGCAAGCCAAAGAGAGGCACAAGAGCCGCTGCCAGAACAACCAAGACGTCCAAGGCCGCAACTTCCAAGAAAACAAAAGCCTCCACAACCAAAACCACAGCCAAGAAGTAACATTCCATGATATCCCGTAACTAAAGAGGGGCTGCCTTTTACCAGGCAGCCCCTCTTGTTTGAGGATATACGGTATTCTGTTACATTCTGTCAGGCACCTCAATGCCAAGCAGACCCATACCCAACCGCACCACTTTGGCTACATTCTCAGACAAAGCAAGACGGAACACCTTCACTGCTTCATTCTCCTCGCGCAGAATGCTGAAGTCGTGGTAGAACTGATTGTATTCCTTCACCAAGTCGTATGTATAGTTGGCAATGACGGAAGGACTGTAATCTTCACCGGCCTGTTTCACTACGGCAGCAAAGTCAGCGACCATCTGAATCAACCCTTCCTCTTTCTCGCTCAGTTCAATATTTGCCGGAATCTGTGCAGGGATTACGATACCTGCCTCCTTGGCCTTACGGAGAACAGACTGGATACGTGCGTATGTATATTGGATAAACGGCCCCGTATTGCCGTTGAAATCAATGGACTCTTTCGGATTGAAAGTCATGTTCTTACGGGCATCTACCTTCAATATGAAGTATTTCAAGGCACCCAGACCTACGATACGGGCAATATTGTCGGCTTCCTCCTTGGTCAGTCCGTCCAATTTTCCCAGTTCATTGGAAGTTTCTTTGGCAGTCTCGATCATTTCCGCCATCAAGTCATCGGCATCCACGACTGTACCTTCACGGCTCTTCATCTTACCTTCGGGAAGCTCTACCATACCGTAAGAGAAATGTACCAGCCCCTTGCCCCATTCAAAACCCAACTTGTCGAGCAAAATGGAAAGCACCTGGAAGTGATAGTTCTGTTCGTTACCCACTACATAAATCATCTTGTCGATGGGATAATCGGCAAAACGCAATTTGGCGGTACCAATATCCTGGGTCATATAAACGGAAGTGCCGTCGGCACGCAGCAACAGCTTGTGATCCAGCCCCTCCCCGGTCAAGTCGGCCCATACGGAACCATCCTCTTTCCGGTAGAAGAAACCTTTCTCCAAACCTTCCATCACTTTCTCCTTGCCTTCAAGGTAAGTATTTGACTCATAGTAGATCTTGTCGAAAGTAACCCCCATCATCCTGTAGGTCTCATCAAAACCGGCATATACCCAGTCGTTCATTTTCTTCCAAAGGGCACGCACTTCAGAATCATTGGCTTCCCATTTCACGAGCATCTCACGGGCCTCTTTCATCAAAGGAGATTCCGCTTCCGCCTTGGCTTTGGCTTCTTCCTCGTTCAGACCTTCACGCTGGAACTTCGCCATCAACTCCTTCACTTCGGCCTTGTAGTGCTTGTCGAAAGCCACATAATAATCGCCGATCAAGTGGTCGCCCTTCTTGCCGGAAGTTTCGGGAGTCTCACCATTGCCATACTTCTGCCATGCCAGCATAGACTTGCAGATGTGGATACCACGGTCATTGACGATATTGGTCTTCACCACCCGGTTACCGTTGGCAGCAACGATATTTGCCAGCGCATTGCCCAACAGGTTGTTGCGGACATGCCCCAAGTGAAGCGGCTTATTGGTGTTGGGAGAAGAATATTCAATCATTACCAACGGAGAATTATCAGTAGCAGCCACAATTCCGTATTGCTTGTCAGCATGAATGCCATTCAGCAATTCAATCCAAGCAGAAGAAGCAATCGTAAGATTCAGGAATCCCTTGATGACATTAAAAGCTGATACTGACGGCTCATTTGCCAGCAAATATTCACCAATCTCCTGTGCGGTCTGTTCGGGACCTTTCTTGGACATCCGCAGGAAAGGAAAAACCACCAGCGTAAGATGTCCTTCAAATTCTTTCTTGGTTTTCTGTAACTGTACTTGTGCGGCAGGAACGTCTTGCCCGTACAATGCCTTCAGTCCGCTAATGACGGACGTTACCAGTTTTTGTTCTATATTCATGATTCTAAATGTATTTTCCGGTTGCAAAGATAATGCAAACCGAGAGCAGAATAAAATGAACGTGTTCATTTTTTATGCGGAGGTGCAGCTTATCTTCGCTTTTCAGCAAAGATAATGCAAAATTCTGATTAAGTGAGATAACAAGAAACTCGTTTCCCAACTACGAACGCAGCAAGCCCTGTTTGATATTCGACATACAGCGAGTTGCAACACATTTTGCCAGCACTCCGTCACCACAGCTCTGCACCTCCCTGTTCATCGGCATTTGCGGAGTGATGGCAACCGTGTAGGCAAGTGACGGCAAATGGTTTGCCAGCACGCTTCCGGGCATGAATTCCCTCTCTTATTAAAGCATAAATCCCTATTTATCAATCTCTTCCGAGTATTCATCCGCCCGCACAGCAAGTATACCGTAATAACATTTATTAACGCTGATTTTAAGCGATATTCAACCATGGCTATCGGAATATCACCCGTTTTTCACAGCAAGCCCCGTTCTTCGTTCGGATATGCCTCGTCGCTCAAGCCACCGGATATATAGATCCGAGCCTTGGGATACGGTTGTTTTTTATCCCTCTGCCTAATACTGAATACCGGAAAGCCTTATACATAAGGCCTTGATGCCTAATGCAAAACTTTATCCCACGTACCTGGGCTCTCCGGCACAGGCACGTGGGCCCGCCGGTTTACGTACGTGTGCCGGAGAGCCCAGGTACGTGGGACGAAGTTTTACCTAAAGGCAAATGATAAAACAGACAAGGCAAACGCGCATTCCTGCTTATCCTTCCGCGAGTTTCACCTATATATCCGTCGCCGGAAAGATAAAAGAATCATGATGTTTCTTCCTGTATTCCGTGGGACTCATGCCATAACTGCCCTTGAACAAGGTGCTGAAGTTACGGGCATGCCTGAAGCCGGTCTTCTCGGCAACCTCAGCAACGGGAAGTGCAGTAGTGGCCAGCAACCGGGCAGCTTGTTCCAAACGGCACTTCGTGATATATTCACTGATGCCTCCTTGCAGAATGTTCTTAGTCTTGTTGTAAAGTGCGGCCCGGCTCATGCCCAACTGACAGGCAATAAAAGTCACATCCAGCTCCGTATTGCCAATGTGCTGGCTGACAATCCGGTTAAACTGAAGCAAAAACTGCTCATCCGGATACTTCTGCTCACCGGGCACCGCCAACGGCATAGCAACCGGAGCATAACGTTTCTTTATGGCATTATGGTTATGAAGGATGTTCTGCAACTGCACCAACAGCAAATCCATGTCGAAAGGCTTCGTTATATAAGCCTCTACACCTATCTTATAGGCTTCCTCCATAATCGCATCGTCCACGCACGAAGTGAGCACCACCACAGGAATACAGTTCAGTTCAGCCTTCTGCTTCATGTAACGGCAAAGCTCAAGACCATCCATACGCGGCATTCTGATGTTGCTCAACACTATCTGAGGCAGATGCGAAGTAAGCAACGGCAAGGCTTCCACCCCGTCGTGTGCCTTATAGACATGCTCGAAAGAAGCCTGCAGGTTACAGGTGAGGTAATCGCACAGTTCATGGTCACTTTCCACCAGAAGGATAGAATGGAACTTCTCGGAAACCTTCGGAAGCATTTCCTCCCTTTCATTCTTGTCGTGCAGCAATTTTATATCAAAGGTATTCAAATAGTCTTTTGACATCGCTTCTATGCTGGCAGCCTCCCGACGGTAGGGCAAGGTAAAAAAGAAAGTGGCCCCCTGCACTGCATTGTTTTTAGCCCCGACAACCCCTCCGTGCATTTCCACCAGTTGTTTTGTATAGGAAAGGCCAATACCTGTGCCATACAGGCCGTGTTTGCCCTGATAAAACCGGTTGAACAGACGGCCAAAGTCTTCCTGCCGCAATCCTATTCCTTGGTCCTCCACATAGACACGGACCATGTTCGAATCTTCATCAAGGCTGGTGGAGACAGTCACGGTAGTATGTTCCTTGCTGAATTTATAAGCATTCTCCAACAGATTGTTGAGAATGATCTCACATTGGTTCAAGTCAAAATACATTTCCCCTATGCGTTCGTCGAGATTGGTCTCGATCTTCATTTGCTGCAAGGCAAACTCATCCTTGAACCCATCGACAATGCCCTGCAACCATTCGTTGAAACGGGCGGGAGACATACGGAGGATGTTCTTTTCCACCTCCATCTTGCGCATGTGGAGAATCATGTCAATGGTGTTTCTCATCCGGCGGGTCTGTTTCAACACATGATAGAGTCTCGTCCGCAATTCAAAAGGAATCAGCTTGTTGTCCGCCAGCTGTTTCAGCGGAGCATAAATCAACGTAAGCGGAGTGCGCAACTCATAGTTGATGTTGACCAGCGCCTTGACTTTCTCTTTGTAGTTAGCGCACTCCTGTTCAGAATACTTGCGCCGCATGCGCCGGTCGTACAGATAAGCGGCATAAACGATTACACTGATAAAGAAAAGCGAACAAAGTATCAGAAACCAGTTTTGCAACCACCAAGGCGGCAAGACAGTAAAGCGAAGCAGCGGAAACTCATCACTCCACTCACCTCCCTTCTCCGTACATTGAGCCGTAAGGGTGTAGTTTCCGGGGGCAAGAGTAAGCAACGTATAGTACGGACGTGAAGTTTCCACATATCCTTGCGTGACTCCCTTGATTCGGAAACGGTAGATGTGCTTGCGCAACATATTGCCATTCTCAATAAAAACCCTCACCTGGAAAGAGGAGAAGTTATAAGGGATGCTCACCTCTCCACCGGAACCGACCGGTATCCTCCGCCTGTCAAGAAGTGCCTCGTGAAGCGACAGGGATACAGGCTGACGCGAATCTGACGGATCCATCGCCATATTGACCCTCAGCAGTCCTCTGGTTCCCCCCATATACACATTACCGTCTTTCGACACAAGCACCGGCTTGGAAAGGAAATCGTTGGGCAACACACCGTCCATCTCGTCATAAAGGATAAACTTGCGTTTCTCGGGATGATACGCATAGACTCCTTCCGAGGAGCCCATCCATACCGTTCCTCCATTGTCAACGACCATTGAAGTGATGACATTTCCTTTACCGGGCAGCCGGAACTTTTCCGTATGGCCGGAGGAGATGGAAGTGCGTGTGACCCCGTTGGCGGTAGTAACCCACAGATAGCCTACCGAGTCAATGGCAGTCGCCAGCAAATGCTCTCCCGGTTTATGCCAGAGAAATTCATATTGCTGTTTTTCCTTATCATATTGAAAAACATTGAAACGGTCGTTGAATACAGAACGAGAACGATACTCTCCCATGTAAACCCAGGAACTGTACAGGTTCGGAATATTGGGACAAACAGGTATCAGGCGATGTGTCTTAGGCTGATAACGGTAAACGTCATTGCCGTAAAGCTCAATTTCCCCCTGCGGGGTAAGCCGCAGATTGACAGGGGCGGACGAGAGACTGATGCGGTGCTGCACCGCAGGGTCCGGCAGCAAGAACGGACGGTAAGAACCGGTCCGCTTATCGAACAAGTAGAGCCCCTTGGTAAAACTGGATACCAACAGCAAGCCCGAAGAAAAGGGACAGATGGAAACAATCTTCTCTCCTGCGGTGGCTGGATAATGGGTAAATTGTTCCGTCTGAGGATCCAGGCGGTTAAGACCTCCACCGTCAGTGCCTATCCAAAGGATGCCGTCGGCATCTTCCCACAAGCAAAGCGGGCATTTATTCGACAATTCCGCCCACGGATGCTCCTTCCTCTGGGTATAGGTGGTGATGGAACTTTTTTCGACGCACAGCACCCCCTCACGCACCGTACCCACCCAGATATGGTTGCCCGCCGGGCAAAGTGAAGTAACGGAATTGCCCAGAAAGGAACGGTTCTGCTCCTCCGAAAGCACCTGTACTTCGCGGGTGTCCGGATAGACGATATTGACTCCACCGCCATCCGTAGCCATCCAAACGGCCCCGTTCCATTCTGAGATATCAAGTACAATGTCGTTGCTCAGCGATGAATTACGCGTGTTGTATTCCTGCAACAGCCGCCCTTCCGCCGAATAGCATTTCACTCCCTCACCATAACAGGAAAACCAAAAGCGTCCCTGCTTGTCACGGAATGCGCAATAGGCGCTCAACGAATCCGGGAAAGGGGAGGGAAACAACCTGCCGTCCTTCAGGCTCAACAACTGCAGGCGCGAATCCGTGCCTATAACGAGCCATCGTTCTCCATCAAAAGGCAAGGCATGGACTATGGACTTTCCGCCCATGTCCAACGCGATGGAATGGGAAAAACGCATCTGCCCGTCATACACCAGCAGGCCGTCACGCTGAGGTATCACCACCTGCCGGCCGTCAGACAAGATCATGTCTGATTTTACCAATTCTCCGCGGCAAGTCAACACTTTCAACGAGTCGGCTTGCGCATCATAATAGCAGAGCCCTTGCAGGGTAGCAACCCAAATGCGCTGTTCCGGACCTCTACAGATGCGAACAATGTAATGAGTGCGCTGCCGCAACTGATAAGGCAACTCGTACTTCTCCAGCTTTTCTCCTTTCATCCGGTAAATCCCCAATTTAGTGCCTATCCAAAGCGAGTTTTCCGAATCCCGGCACAAGGAGGTAATCGAAGTGGGCAAACCATGTTCTATAGAAATCTGCTTGCAATGGTAATAGGAATGAGGGATGGCAACTGCTTGCAGCCATCCAAAGCAGAGAAGCAAAAAGAAGATGCTTTTCATGATTTTTTGCATATATTTGATTTATTAGGCAAATATACTCTTTTAGACATCTTAAGACAACAAGCGCCCCCTCAAAACTGCACTTACGGGCCTACAGACAACGTAAACAGACAAATCAAGACATTAATTAGACAAAAACAGAGTTCGGCCAACGTTCACTTAATTAATTTTGCGGCGTAATAATTAACACCTTTTTAAAATCTTTTATTATGAAACAAAGAAAACCATCTTCATTTCTTGGGGGTTGGCTAATGGCAGTAATGCTTCTCTGCTCTGCCGCGTCAATTGCCCAGACATTATCTATCACAGGTAAAGTGACGGATAAGAGTACACAGGAAGGCATTATCGGTGCAAGTGTATTAATAGAAGGTACCGACAACGGAGTCATTACCGACATCGACGGTAATTTCAAACTCTCCAATGTTCCCGCCAACGGTACACTAGCGATTTCCTACATCGGCTATGTCAAACAAATGATTCCCATCCAAGGAAAGACGCATTTCGAAGTTATACTGGAAGAAGATTCCCAGACATTGGACGAAGTGGTGATAGTAGGTTATGGTGTACAAAAGAAAGTAAACCTGACCGGATCTGTCTCTGCCGTTAAGGGAGATGCACTGGAAACCCGCCCTGTGGTAGATGCCACGCAGAGTCTGCAAGGATTGGTGCCGGGCCTGACGGTAAGCAACAGCGGTTCGGGCCGTCCGGGTGCTACAGGTACGTTAAGTCTACGCGGACAAGGAAACCTGTCGGGAAATTCAGCCCCTTATGTATTGGTGGACGGAGTGGAAATGGCCCTGTCCGATGTAAATCCCAATGACATTGAAAATATATCCGTACTGAAAGATGCGGCAGCCTGTGCCATCTACGGCGCACGCGCGGCCTATGGCGTGATTCTGGTCACTACCAAGAAAGGCACGGAAGGCAAGATGCGTGCCAGCTACCAGGGAACTGTAGGCTGGACTACCCCTACCGTATTGCCCGACATGGTCAACTCGTTGGATTTCGTGAAATTCTGGAATGCAGGTGTAAACAATACCGGTGCTTCCAACCGTGCCTACAGCGCCGAGAAAATCGCTGACCTGGAACAATTCATGAGAGATCCTTCCAGTGTAAATCCATGGGCGGACTTGCTTCCCGGACAATCATTGAACGCCGCCTTTGAAAATTCCGAATTAGGTCTGGGAAACACGGACTACTTTGACCTGCACTACAAGGACTTCAGCTTCAAGCACAACCACAACCTCAGTTTCAGCGGAGGCAGCAAGAAAGCTCAATACTACATATCAGCCGGTTACTACAACGAAGACGGTATCTTGCGTTATGCAGACATAGACTATACGCGCTATACCTTGAACTCGAACATCACCTCCGAACTGACCAAATGGCTGAAGGTGAAATTCAACACCAAATTCACGCATTCCGACACCAATACTCCGTTCAATGATGCACAAAGTGGACTGGGAGGCGGTTTGAGCGAAGGCTTCTACCACAGTTTGGCACGTTTCCGCCCTACCGTATCTCCAATCGACCCCAACGGACACTTCACGGAGCTTTCCCTGGTTCCCTACCTGCAAAGCGGAACCTATACCAATACGCAACGCGACCGCTTCACCATTACAACAGGAGTTGAACTGCGGCCACTGAAGGACTGGTTTATCTTCTTCGACTATACCTACAAACAGTCCAACCTGGAATATAAAGCACTCAACAAGGCCCCTTACATCTATGAACAGGACAACGAGACATTGACCCAAGTGGCACGTTCGGAGATGGGCATCGTAAGAGACGGACAATTCACCCGCGCCTACGGACGTACCCGCTACCAGACTATCAACCTCTACACCAACTACATGTTCACGTTGGCCGACTCCCACAACTTCACCGTCATGGCCGGTTATCAGGAAGAGGACAACGACTACAGCTGGATGTACAACTCCATCACCGGACTTTACTCTACCAGCAATCCGAGCGTAACCATGGGCAGCGGGGACAAGATTGTGCAGGATACCCGTCAAAACTGGGCCACACGCGGTTTCTTCGGCCGTATCAACTATGATTTCGACGGACGCTACCTCGTGGAAGTGAACGGACGTTACGACGGTTCTTCCCGCTTTGCCAAAGGAAACCGCTGGGGCTTCTTCCCCTCCGTATCTTTAGGATGGAATATTCACCGTGAAAAATTCATGGAATCCGCCGCCTCTTTCCTATCCAACCTGAAACTGCGCGCCTCCTATGGTTTGCTGGGTAATCAGGCCGACGCCGCCCTCTATACTTTCGCTTCCACCATGTCATTGAGCGGAGGCTTGGGAAGCTACATCTTCAGCGACGGACGCCACCACTACACCAACCCCGCAGGCGTAATCAACCCGGAAGTCACTTGGGAGAAGGTAGAAAGCAAGAACATCGGTGTGGATTTCGGTTTCTTCGGAAATGCCCTGACCGGTTCCGTTGATGTATTCCAACGTGACACCAAGGACATGTTGGGAAGAGCCATCGTTCTGCCCGACATGTTCGGTGCAGCCGTACCGTCATCCAACAACGCGTGCATGCGCAACCGTGGCTGGGAATTGACATTGAACTATCGCGGAAAAATCGGGAAAGACATTGACTATAGCATAGGCGGTTCTCTCTCCGATGCCACATCCGAAGTTACCGAATATCAAAACGAAAACAAAGATGATCCGGCAGGACAATGGTATGTAGGCAGGAAAGTCGGCGAAATCTGGGGGTACCGCGCAGACGGACTGATACAGACACAAGAAGAGGCCGATGCCTATAACGCCGCTTATGACCTGACTTACATCAGCGGTAAACTTTGGGAGCCGGGTGACGTGAAGTACAAGGACTTGGACGGAAACAAACGCATTGACAGAGGCGATAACAGACTGGGCAACGGCAAAGACGTCAAAGGAAATATGGGTGACCAGGAAATTATCGGAAACACCACTCCCCGTTACCAATATACCCTTAACGGCAGCATCAGCTGGAAGGGCTTGACCTTGAGCATGATGTTCCAGGGAGTAGGCAAACGCGACTGGGCACCGGGCGGCGCTTATTTCTGGGGATTCGGCCCTTACGCACAAGTAACCGTTTTCAAAGAACACATGGACTTCTGGACTCCGGACAACCCGGGTGCCTACTACCCGAAACCCTATATCAACTCGGCCGGCGGTGTAGGCCCATTCCAGAACAAGAATACACAGACTTCGGACCGTTACCTGCAAAGTGCAGCCTATTGCCGTCTGAAAAACCTTACTTTAAGCTACAACTTGCCCGAATTATGGGTGAACAAAGTTGGCCTGCAAAAAGTACAGGTATTCTTCTCCGGCGAGAACCTGCTGACATTCACCAAACTGAAAGGCATGTTCGACCCCGAAGCTATCTTCTTAAAAAATACCTATACATCCGAGGGTGGAAAGAACTATCCGATGAACCGCGTATTGTCTTTAGGTTTTATTGTTAACTTATAATTCAGATATCTTATGAAAAAAAGAAATATATTGTTGGGCTTGGCATTGACATTGGGGCTGGCAAGCTGCTACGATTTGGATAAACAACCCCAAGGTGTGCTCTCTACATCCGATCCTTTCCGCACCATCGGAGAAATACAGAACTATGTGAACCGGAACTATGAAACCGCCGTACGTGTGCAGGGATTCATGGCCGGTGGCGGCGGTGGCATGGCAGGAAACGACGTCAACAGCGACGACATGAGTGGATCTACGGCAAACACCCGCCTGATGGGCCAGCTCTCCGTGGCCAACGGCGGCTCATTGTATGACTTTTACTACAACATACGCGCCGTCAACTTCCTGCTTGAAAATAGCCAGAACTGTGATGCCGTAGGAACAACAGCCTATAACCAGCTGATAGGCGAAGCTCATTATTTCCGTGCATGGTACTATTATGCCATGATTACCGAATATGGAGAGGTACCCTGGGTAGAAAAGCCCATTGATCCCAAAATCGAACTGCTGATGTTGCCACGCGACAACCGTACTTTCATCATCGACAAAATATTGGCCGATTTGGACGCGGCCATCACATTGATGGGAGAACAGAACAGTTCCGCCGGCATGCGTATCCACAGAGACGTGGCACGGGCATTGAAGAGCGAAATAGCCCTGTATGCGGCCACTTGGGAAAAATACCACTATATGAAGGAAAAAAACCAGCCCGAGAAATTCTACGACACGACCCTCACCGAAGCGGAACTGATGGCCAAAATAGACAGTTATCTGGAACAGTCCATTGCCGCCGCCGAAGCAATACGCCAGCGGGGTGTATGGAAAATCTACAATACCGGAAACGTCAACAACGACTACCGCGTGATTTTCGAGACGGCCAATCTGGGCAACAACCCTGAAATACTCTGGTTCAAGATGTACGACGGTGATCAGGTAGGTAACAGCGTAACCCGTTACCTGAACACCGGCGGTGGCGGTATCGGTATCACTGCAAACCTGGTAGATGATTACCTGACTATAGACGGACGCCCCTTCGTGGGCGAGGAAAAGATGGCCGCCAAGCGTAACTACCCCAACGAGCTGCTTCCTACCGTACGCGACCCGCGCCTGTCCCAGACGGTGGCCCTGCCCGGACAACGTCTGCAGCCCGAAAGCCCTACCGCCTACGTAGTCAGCTGGCCTGCACTGGCCGGTGACGGCACCGCATTCGGCACCAACCTGACCGGTTATGTCATGCTGAAGCATATTCAGATTGATTACTCTGGCGACTATATATCTGAATATAAAGGTTCCACTCCTTCCATTCAGTTCCGTTATGCCGATGTATTGCTGAATTATGCGGAAGCTTTGGCTGAACAGGACGGCGCAGCCAATGCAGGGAAAATCATCGAAATTCTGCAACCTTTGCGTGACCGTGCGGGCATGCCCGGCGTCGATTTTGACCGTGAATACAACACATCGGCAGACTATCCGTTCAAAAACCTGAATAAATATGTACAGGCAGTACGCCGCGAACGCCATGTGGAAAAGGCACTTGAAGGACGCCGCCTGTTCGATATCCAGCGTTGGGCAGCCGCCGACGAGTTGATTATCGGCAGACGTCCACAAGGAGCCTTGTTCATCGGCAGCAACCTGCCGGAGCACTACACTACGTTGAAGTACGACCAGCCGAACAATAACAATTTGTATCTCAGCGGAACGGCAGGTGATGCGGAGCGTTACATCCTGCCGGTTCCCCCTTCTTCCATGCCCGACGGGTGGCAGTTCAAACCGAACCGCGACTATCTGTTGCCCATCAAAGAGAGCATGATTAACCTGATGGACGGCCTGTGGCCGCAAAATCCGGGTTGGTAAAGCCATGCAAAACTTCTGACCTTTGATAAATAAAGAAAGAGAGTGTGCCAATACTCAAATTTACCGTCCCTGTATCGGCACACTTTCATTTTTTTATTCTACTTTTGCTCATTTCTAAATATAAAATACCATGAACCCAAAACTAACTTCTACATTACTGTTATCTCTGACCGGAGCAACCGCCGTCGCCTCGCTGGCTTCATGCAAAGGGAAAAAGGAAACAGTTGAAAAGAAACCGATGAACATCGTCTATATCATGTGCGATGATCACTCTTTCCAGACCATCAGCGCCTATGACCAGCGCTATATCCAGACACCGAACATTGACCGTATCGCCAACGAAGGGGCACGTTTCACCAACAGTTTCGTTGCCAATTCGCTGAGTGGGCCCAGCCGCGCCTGCATGCTGACCGGCAAACACAGCCACGCAAACGGATTCACGGACAACACCACCACTTTTGACGGCAGCCAGCAGACTTTCCCGAAATTACTGCAGGCCAACGGATACCAAACCGCCATGATCGGCAAGTGGCACCTTGTCTCGGAACCTACCGGCTTTGACTACTGGGACATCCTGATAGGCCAAGGCGACTACTACAACCCCAAGTTCATCAAGAACGGAGAACGGGTGCAGCGCGAAGGATACGCCACCAACATCGTGACCGACCTGGCCGTAAACTGGATGGACAGCATCCGCAACAAAGAGAAACCTTTCTGCCTCTTCGTTCACCACAAAGCACCCCACCGCACCTGGATGCCCGACCTCTGCGACCTCGACCTGTATGACGACGTAACCTATCCGATGCCCGAAAACTTCTACGACAAGTACGAAGGCCGTATCCCTGCCTCCAAACAAGAGATGAGCATCATCAAGGACATGGACCTGGTCTATGACCTGAAGATGGCGGACAAAGAGAATGAGATTCATACCAATACCGGTTTAGAGCAGGCGGGACGTCACATGTACAACCAACTGAACCCCGAACAGAAGGCTGCCTGGGACAAGCACTACGACCCCATCATCGCCAAGTTCAAGAAAGACAAACTCAGCGGCAAGGCGTTGGCCGAATGGAAATACCAGCAATATATGCACGACTATATGCGGGTAATCCACTCCATAGACCGCAATGTGGGCCGCTTATTGAAATACCTGGAAGAGAATGACCTGTTGGAGAATACAATGATTGTCTATACTTCCGACCAAGGATTCTATATGGGTGAACACGGCTGGTTCGACAAGCGTTTCATGTACGAGGAATCCTTCCGGACTCCACTGCTGGTTCGTCTGCCGGGCGGCAAGAAGGGGGATATCCCACAGATGGTACAGAACATCGACTACGGCCCCACTATCCTCGATCTGGCAGGTGTGGAAGTGCCGTCTGACATGCACGGTACCTCGTTTCTTCCGTTACTGAAAGGCGAGGAAGTGCCCGAATGGCGCAAGTCCCTCTACTATCATTTCTATGAATATCCGGCAGAGCATGCCGTCCGCCGTCACTACGGTGTACGTACCGAACGCTACAAACTCATCCACTTCTACAACGACATCGACTGTTGGGAATTGTATGACTTGCAGGAAGATCCGCAAGAGATGGACAATATCTACGGCAAACCGGGTACAGAAGAACTGACCAAAGAGTTAAAAGCCGAACTGCTGAAACTCCAGGTGCAGTATGATGACCCTATACGCAATATCTACAAGGACTGACCACCTTTTTCCGGCCTGGCCGGATTCAACAGTCAGTTTCTTGATAACACAAACAAAAAAGGAGGTGCTTTACACACCTCCTTTTCATTTTTGACTATCGTTATGCCTATTCAGCTGTCAGTTCCGCACCCGGTTTGAATTTAACAACCTTCTTCGCAGCGATTTCAATAGGCTTCTTTGTAGAAGGGTTAATACCCATACGAGCCGATCTCTCTGCAACCGAGAAAGTTCCAAAACCTACCAATGATACTTTATCACCGGCTTTCATAGCCTTGGTTACCGATACAATAAACGCATCCAATGCCTTTTTTGAATCCACTTTAGACAAACCGGCTTCGGCTGCCATAGCGCTAATAAGTTCCGCCTTATTCATAATGCTTAATTGATTAATTAATATGTTACACAAAAGATATCTCTATATTTCATCACAAACACCCACAAAAATAGAGCAATAATTCTGAATATCAAATAAAAACATTAAAAAAAGATTGGAAAACAAGGAAAAAGAAGGAATACAACCGGCTTTTTCTGTTATAGAACAGAAATTATTGCTATTTTTGCCGGGTAAAGCAAAAACAAGTTGCAACGAACAGAACGAAACAACAGATTATGAATACTATACCAACAGTAACTAAAAACCTATTGATCATTAATGTCCTGATGTATATGGGCACTATCGTAGCCCAGCGTTATGGCATTGACCTCGCAGAATATTTAGGACTGCACTTCTTCCTTGCCGACAACTTCAATGTAGCGCAGCTCATCACCTATATGTTCATGCACGGCAGTTTCACCCATATATTCTTCAATATGTTCGCCGTATGGATGTTCGGACGCATCCTCGAGCAGGTGTGGGGACCCAAACGTTTCCTGTTTTACTACCTGGCGTGCGGCATAGGCGCCGGGCTCATACAGGAAATCGTGCAATACGTCCATTACGAGACGGTACTGTCTGCATACGACAGCGTAAACACGGGCTACTCCGTCATTCCGATGAAGGAATATCTCAATATGATGACCACCGTAGGAGCCTCAGGCGCAGTATATGCCATTCTGCTGGCATTCGGCATGCTGTTTCCCAACCAACCGATGTTCATCTTCCCGCTTCCGTTCCCCATCAAGGCCAAATATTTCGTAATCGGATACGCCTTGATTGAGTTATACTCCGGATTTGCCAACAATCCCGGTGACAACGTGGCGCACTTCGCACACTTGGGCGGCATGATATTCGGCTTCATCCTGATTATGTACTGGAGAAAAAAGAACAGAGGAAATGGCTACTATTCTAACTGATTTAAAGGAAACGTTCCGCAAAGGGAACATTTACATCCAACTGATTTACATCAACGCAGGAGTATTTATCTTCACTACGTTGCTGGAAGTCATGCTGCAACTTTTCAACCGTAGTCTGGGAACTGTATTCGAGTGTCTGGAGCTGCCGGCATCGTTCACCCGCTTCGCCATCCAGCCGTGGTCTATACTGACCTATATGTTCATGCATGCCGGACTGATGCATATCCTTTTCAATATGCTATGGCTCTATTGGTTCGGCGCCCTGTTTCTGAACTTCTTCTCCTCCAAGCATCTGCGGGGAGTATATATATTGGGAGGCATCTGCGGAGGGGTACTCTATATGATTGCCTACAATGTTTTCCCGTATTTCCGCCCCATGATAGACTACTCTTTCATGCTGGGCGCATCTGCATCCGTGCTTGCCATCGTGGCTGCCACCGCCTATCGCGAGCCCAATTACCCCATACGCCTGTTCCTGTTCGGAACCATCCGCCTGAAATATCTCGCCCTAATCGTAATAGGCATGGATTTACTGTTTATCACTTCCAGTAATGCCGGCGGACACATTGCCCACTTAGGCGGTGCACTTGCCGGGCTCTGGTTTGCCGCCGGACTCAGTAAGGGAACGGACATTACTTCCTGGATCAACAAGCTTCTGGACACCATTGTTTCTCTTTTCAGCCCCAAACCCCGCAAACCGAAAATGAAAGTACATTATGGCACCAACCGCCAAAAGGACTATGATTACAATGCCCGGAAAAAGGCCCAATCCGAAGAAATAGACCGTATTCTCGATAAATTGAAAAAATCCGGCTACGAAAGTCTGACAACAGATGAGAAGAAAAGCTTGTTTGACGCAAGCAAACGGAATTAGATGACAGATGAAGCATTTCGGAAATTTTGTCGCCCTTATCATATTGGCAGTCAATGCCCTGTTTACAGGCTTGTTGCTTTTTACTGCCTATAGTCCGCACATACAGCCGGTGGCACATCCGGTACAATCGTGCCTGGGACTGACATTCCCCATCTTCCTGCTGATAAACGGATGCTTCCTCGTCTTCTGGCTGATTATCCAACGGTATCGCTCGGCATTGTTGCCGCTGATGGGATTCTTGCTGTGCTATTCACAGATCCGGACTTACCTGCCCATCAACTTCCGCACGGACAATCCGCCTGAAGGGAGTTTCAAACTGTTATCCTACAATATCATGGGATTTGACGGCGCCACCCGAAAGGACGGCAAGAACCCTATACTGACTTATTTGAAGGAAAGCGATGCAGATATCCTCTGTCTGCAGGAATATGCCACCGGAGGGTCTTCCCACCATCTGTCCCAAAAAGATGTAAACCTGGAGCTAAAGGCATACCCCTACCACCGCATCCACACAGTGGGCAGAGGCAAAGGGCATACCAACCGGATAGCCTGCTACTCCAAATTTCCCATACTTTCGGCACGCATACTCAATTATCCCAGCGAATATAACGGCTCTGTCATCTATGAAGTAAAAATAGGGGGAGATACCCTTACCCTTATCAACAACCACCTGGAATCGAACAAACTGACCAAGGCCGACAAAGTGGTATATGAGGACATGCTGAAATCTCCCGAAAAGGAGAAAGTGAAAAGCGGCGTACGCCTCCTCATCCGCAAGCTGGCGGAAGCATCCGCTATCCGTGCCCCCCAAGCTGACACGATCGCCCACGAGATTGCCGCATCGCGGCACCCTTACATCATTGTCTGCGGTGACTTCAACGATACCCCCATTTCGTATGCGCATCATACCATCTCCCGTCAATTGAATGATGCCTTCACCCAGTCCGGACGCGGCCTGGGCATCTCCTATAACCAAAATAGATTCTATTTCCGGATAGACAATATACTGACCAGCAGAAACCTGCGGACTCACAACTGTACCGTGGACAGATCCATCAAGGATTCTGACCACTATCCCATCTGGTGCTATATCTCGGGAATGAAAGATGAAGAATAACATCAAAATAATAAATCTAATACCATGTTCAAGAAAAGTATTTTAATCTTAGCTGCAAGTTGTATGATGTACTCCTGTACCACTCAGACGGAAAACAATCCGTTCTTCACCGAGTTCCAAACCCCGAATGGCGTGCCTCCTTTTGATCAAATCAAACTGGAGCACTACGAGCCTGCCTTTCTGAAAGGTATTGAAGAACAGAATGCCAAAATTCAATCCATTGTCGATAATGATGAAGCACCGACTTTCGAGAATGTGATTGTTGCCCTGGACAACAGTTCGCCCATGCTGGACCGTGTAGGCGGTGTGTTCCATAACATGACAGAAGCTGAAACGACCGATGAACTGACAGAACTTTCAATCCGGATTGCCCCGGTATTGTCGGAACACGAAGACAACATCTATCTCAACCAAGGCCTGTTCAAGAAAGTAAACGCAGTCTATCAGCAGAAAGAGTCCCTCGGGCTGAACTCCGAACAACAAAGACTACTGGAGAAGAAGTACAAGGAATTTGTACGTTCCGGTGCCAACCTCCCTGCCGACAAGCAAGCCCGCCTGCGTGAAATCAACAAGCAACTCTCCACACTCAGCATCACGTTCACCAACAACACCCTAAACGAGAACAATGCCTTCAAACTCTTTATCGACAAACAGGAGGACCTTGCCGGCCTGCCCGAATGGTTCTGCCAAAGTGCAGCCGAAGAAGCCAAAGCTGACGGACAAGAAGGCAAATGGCTGTTTACCCTGCACAACGCCAGCCGCCTCCCCCTCCTGCAATATTCCGCCAACCGCCCGTTGCGCGAAAAGATGTACAAAGCCTATATCAACCGCGGCAACAACAACGACAAGAATGACAACAAGAAAATCTTGTCCGACATCATCAGCCTACGCCTTGAAAAAGCCCGGCTGATGGGATTTGACTGCTATGCCAACTTCGTGCTGGATACCAAGATGGCAAAAAACTCCACCACCGTCATGGATTTTCTGAACAACCTTTGGGGATATGCCCTGCCTAAAGCCAAAACAGAGGCAGCCGAACTCCAGAAATTGATGAACAAAGAAGGCAAAGGTGAAAAGCTGGAAGCGTGGGACTGGTGGTATTACACCGAGAAGCTACGTAAAGAAAAGTTCAATCTTGAAGAAGAAGACATCAAACCTTACTTCAAGCTTGAGAATGTACGTGAAGGTGCATTTGCCGTTGCAAACAAACTGTATGGAATCACACTGACCAAACTGGAAGGTATCCCCGTTTACCATCCGGATGTAGAAGTATTTGAAGTAAAAGCCAACGACGGTTCGCAAGTCGGTATCTTCTACGTGGACTATTTCCCCCGTTCCGGCAAGAGTGGCGGCGCATGGATGAGCAACTACCGCGAGCAGCAAGCCGGCGTACGTCCCTTGGTATGCAACGTATGCAGTTTCACCAAACCTGTAGGAGACACTCCCTCATTGCTGACCATCGACGAAGTGGAAACTCTGTTCCACGAATTCGGACACGCCCTGCACGGCCTGTTGACCCAATGCCAATACAAAGGGACTTCGGGCACAAACGTGGTGCGCGACTTTGTAGAACTTCCCTCCCAAATCAACGAGCATTGGGCTACCGAGCCTGAAGTGCTGAAAATGTATGCCAAGCACTATCAGACAGGCGAAGTCATTCCCGACAGCTTGATTGAAAAGATCCTGAAACAAAAAACATTCAACCAGGGATTCATGACCACCGAACTGCTGGCAGCCGCCATCCTCGACATGAATCTGCACACCCTGACCGACACCCGTGGAATAGACGTGGTGGCATACGAGAAAGAAGCGATGGACCGACTCGGATTAATTCCCCAAATAGCCCCCCGCTATCGCACTACCTATTTCAACCACATCATTGGAGGATATGAAGCAGGTTATTATAGCTACCTTTGGGCAAACGTCCTGGACAATGACGCTTTTGAGGCATTCAAGGAACACGGGATTTTCGACAAACAGACCGCCGACCTTTTCCGTCAAAATGTACTGGAAAAAGGAGACAGCGAAGACCCGATGACACTCTATAAAAACTTTAGAGGTGCTGAACCTCAATTAGACCCGATGTTAAAAAATCGTGGTATGAAGTAAGTATTGTGAAAAAAAAGCTATATTTGCAGCCTTGTATGCAATAGAAATTAATTAAAAAAGTAATCATAATAAACTAAAGTAACATGCAAAACAAAGGATTTGTAAGGATTTTTGCGATATTACTCACACTGGTGTGTGTGTTCTATCTGTCCTTCTCTTTTGTGACTCGCCACTATACGCATAAGGCAAAAGAGTTCGCAAAAGGTGATGAGAAAGTAGAGCAAGACTACCTGGATTCTCTGGCAAACGAGAAGGTGTATTTCGGCAACTGGACGCTGAAACAATGTCGTGAAATGGAAATCAGTTTAGGTTTGGACTTGAAGGGCGGTATGAACGTCATCCTTGAAGTCTCCGTACCCGATGTTATCAAGGCATTGGCAGACAACAAACCTGACGAAGCATTCAACCAAGCACTGGCAAACGCGGCAAAACAGGCCACAACAAGCCAGGACGACGTCATTACCCTGTTTGTCAAAGAGTATCACAAACTTGCTCCGGGTGCCAGTCTTTCCGAGCTGTTCGCAACCCAGCAATTAAAAGACAAAGTAAACCAGAAATCTTCCGATGCAGCAGTTGAAAAAGTATTGCGCGAGGAAGTAAAGGCTGCAGTAGATAACTCTTTCAACGTACTCCGTACCCGTATCGACCGTTTCGGTGTGGTTCAGCCCAACATCCAGAGCCTGGAAGACAAAATGGGCCGCATCATGGTGGAACTACCCGGTATCAAGGAGCCTGAGCGTGTAAGAAAATTACTGCAAGGTTCTGCCAACCTGGAATTCTGGGAAACATACAATGCAAAAGAAGTTGCTCCGTATCTGCAATCTGCCGATGCCAAGCTACGGGCCATTTTATCCAATGAAACTCCGGCCGACAGTACTGCTACGGACAATGCGGCTACCGAAACTCCGGCCGTAGCGCAGGCTACCAACACGGCCGATAGCCTTGCTGCTGCCTTAAAAGGTGAAAACAAAGCACAGACAGCTGACCTTGCACAGATTAAAAAGGAACATCCTTTACTGGCCATGTTGCAGGTGAACCCCAACGGACAAGGTCCGGTGGTTGCCTACGCAAACTACAAAGACACAGCTGAAATCAACAGATACCTCTCCATGCCTGAAGTCAAGGCTGAAATGCCGAAGGATTTGAGTTTGAAATGGGGTGTTTCTCCGTTCGAATACGATCCGAAAGCACAGACTTTCGAACTTTACGCCATCAAGTCAACTGAACGTAACGGTAAGGCTCCGCTGGAAGGTGACGTAGTGGTAGATGCAAAAGACGAGTATGACCACTTCGGCAAGCCTGCCGTAAGCATGTCCATGAATACGGATGGCGCACGCCGCTGGGCCCAGCTTACCAAGCAGAACATCAACAAGAGCATCGCCATCGTGCTGGACGGTTATGTATATTCCGCACCGAACGTGAATCAGGAAATCACCGGCGGTAACTCACAGATTACCGGCCACTTCACTCCTGAACAGGCAAAAGACTTGGCGAATGTGCTGAAATCCGGTAAGATGCCCGCTCCTGCACACATTGTACAGGAAGACATCGTAGGTCCGTCTCTGGGACAAGCTTCCATCAACGCCGGTATCATGTCGTTCGTTGTGGCGCTGATCCTGCTGATGGTTTACATGTGCTCCATGTACGGTTTCATTCCGGGTATGGTTGCCAACGGTGCACTGGTATTGAACCTGTTCTTTACATTGGGAATCCTTTCATCCTTCCAGGCTGCGCTGACCATGTCCGGTATCGCCGGTATGGTATTGGCACTCGGTATGGCAGTGGATGCCAACGTATTGATTTACGAACGTACAAAAGAAGAGTTACGTGCAGGCAAGGGAGTGAAGAAAGCATTGGCAGACGGTTATTCAAACGCCTTCTCCGCAATCTTTGACTCTAACTTGACATCTATCATCACCGGTATCATCCTGTTCAACTTCGGTACAGGTCCTATCCGTGGTTTTGCCACTACATTGATTATCGGTATCTTGATCTCGTTCTTTACAGCCGTATTCATGACACGCCTGTTCTACGAACACTTCATGAGCAAAGACAAACTGCTGAACCTGACATTCTCTTCCAAGATTTCCAAAAATCTGATGGCGAACGTACACTTCGACTTCATGGGCAGAAACAAGGTATGGATGACTGCCACAGGCATCATCATTGTTGTTTGCCTTGGCTTCCTCATGACACGTGGTTTGAGCCAGAGCATCGACTTCACCGGCGGACGTAACTTCAAGGTACAGTTTGAAAACCAGGTAGAACCGGAGCAAGTACGCGAGTTAATCTCCAGTAAGTTCGGTGATGCCAACGTAAGTGTCATCGCTATCGGTACAGACGGCAAGACCGTACGTATCAGCACCAATTACCGCATCGAGGAAGAAGGCAACAATATTGATTCCGAAATCGAAGCATACTTGTACGAAACCCTGAAGCCGCTGCTGACTCAGAACATCACTCTGGAAACTTTCATTGACCGCGAAAACCATACAGGCGGTAGTATCATCAGTTCCCAGAAAGTGGGTCCGAGCATCGCAGACGACATTAAGGTATCTGCGATCTGGTCTGTTGTACTTGCGCTAATCGCCATCGGTATCTATATCTTGATCCGTTTCCGCAACATCGCCTACAGTATCGGTTCCGTAGCCGCATTGGCTTGCGATACCATCGTCATCCTGGGTGCCTACTCTATCTGCTGGGGCTGGATGCCGTTCTCTCTGGAAATTGACCAGACGTTCATCGGCGCCATCCTGACAGCTATCGGTTACTCTATCAATGACAAGGTGGTAATCTTCGACCGTGTGCGCGAGTTCTTCGGCCTCTATCCGAAACGCAACAAGTTCCAGTTGTTCAATGACTCATTGAACACGACTTTAGCACGTACCATCAATACTTCACTGAGTACATTGATCGTACTGCTGTGTATCTTCATCCTCGGTGGTGACTCCATCCGCAGCTTTGCATTCGCAATGATCCTGGGTGTAGTATGCGGTACATTGTCTTCACTGTTCGTTGCATCTCCCATCGCTTACATGTTAATGAAGAACAAGAAGGACGTTGAGCCTGCCGTTGAAGTAGCCAAATAAAATTCTGACTACAGCATTACTATATAGAGAAAGAGGAACTCCAGGCAATTGGAGTTCCTCTCTTTTTTTTGCAAAAACAAATTCTTATCTTTATTAAAAAGCGAAGACAGGCTGCAGTTTTAGGTAAATTCCTCACGTTTGTAACAAGAAACGAGCTTCTTCCTGTCTCACTTAATCGGAATTTTGCACTATCTTTGCAAAAAAACAACATTTATGAAACCTGTTAACCAACTCTTCGCGGCTTGCCTCTTATTATTGCTGGTCTGCACCAACCTAAGCGCAGCCGTAAATCCCAAACCATTTGTAATTCCTGAGTTAAAAGAGTGGAAAGGAGCCGAAGGTGCATTCGTCCCCACCGCAAAAACAAGAATCGTCTGTACATCCGGTCATCCCGAACTGCTACGCATAGCCAAGCTCTTTGCCGAAGACTATGAAACGATGTTTGCCTGCAAACCCGAAGTCATCCAGGGCAAGGCCACTGCCGGCGACTTTGTACTGGCATTGCGTACCGACAAAAAACTGGGTAAAGAAGGATACAGCATCAAAGTAACCGATCGTGTACTGCTCAACGCACCGGAACCTGCCGGTATTTACTGGGGTACACGCACCTTGCTCCAGATAGCCGAACAGTCTGCCGACCGCCGACTGCCCAAGGGTAGCATGCGCGACTATCCCGATTATGCGGTACGCGGCTTTATGATAGACTGCGGGCGCAAGTTCATCCCCCTGCACTTCCTGCAAGATTACGTCAAAATTATGGCATACTATAAAATGAATACTCTCCAGATTCATTTGAACGACAACGGATTCAAACAATACTTCCAACACGACTGGTCGAAGACCTACGCCGCATTCCGGCTGGAATCGGACACTTATCCCGGCCTGGCAGCCGAGGACGGCCATTATACCAAAGCCGAATTCATCGACCTGCAGAAGTTGGCGGAAAACCGTTTCGTCGAAATCATTCCGGAAATTGACGCACCCGCCCATACACTGGCATTTACCCACTATAAGCCGGAAATAGGCAGCCGCGAGTATGGAATGGATCATCTCGACCTGTTCAAGCCCGAGACGTATGCCTTCATGGACGGGCTCTTCAAAGAATACCTGGAAGGAGACGAACCCGTGTTCCGCGGCAAGAAGGTACATATAGGTACCGATGAGTATTCCAACAAAAAGAAGGATGTGGTCGAAAAGTTCCGCGCCTTTACCGACCATTACATCCGCTACGTGGAAAGTTTCGGCAAACAAGCATGTGTATGGGGAGCACTGACACATGCCAACGGGGATACTCCGGTGAAATCGGAAAATGTAATCATGAGCGCTTGGTACAATGGATACGCACAGCCCAAGGAAATGGTGAAACAAGGTTACAAGCTCATCAGTATTCCTGACGGAATGGTATATATCGTGCCTGCCGCCGGATATTATTATGACTATCTGAACACCGAATATCTATATGGAAAGTGGACTCCCGCCCACATAGGCAAGGAAGTGTTCGAAGAACAGGATCCTTCCATACTGGGAGGTATGTTTGCCGTGTGGAATGACCATGTGGGAAACGGTATTTCCACCAAAGACATTCACCACCGCGTGTTCCCTGCCCTGCAGACACTTGCCGTCAAGACCTGGACCGGTGCAAATACCACTTTGCCCTATACCGAGTTTGACCGGAAACGCCAACTGATAAGCGAAGCGCCGGGAGTGAACCAAATGGGAAGAATCGGAAACAAGCCGGGATTGGTTTACGAGCAGTCCACCGTGATTCCCGGAAGTAAAGCGCCTTACAGGGAAATAGGTTACGACTATCTGGTTACTTTCGACATCGACGGAGCTCCCGAAGTTCCGAATACTGTCCTGTTCAGTTCACCGGACGCAGTGTTTTACCTCTCCGACCCTATCAGCGGTATGTTGGGATTCGCACGCGACGGTTATCTGAACACATTCAGCCACCGCATCCACAAGGGTGAACGCATGAACATAGGCATCAGCGGAGACAGCAAGACTACCCGTCTGTTGATAAATGGCAAAGTGGTGGAGGAAATGAATATAGAAAAACGTTTCTTCAACGGAGGAAAAGACTCCATGAACTATGTACGTACACTGGTTTTCCCATTGCAGCAAGCAGGACAGTTCAAGAGCAAGGTGACAAACCTGAAAGTTTATAAGAAATAAGAATGTAGTCTCGCCGGGAATCGAACCCGGATCTAAAGTTTAGGAAACTTCTATTCTATCCGTTGAACTACAAGACCTTAAATACCGAGACTGGCGTTTTTGTAGAACATTTGTAGAATTTCTGCACGTTCTCCAAATTCGCACATGTCCGGTTGCGGGTGCAAAGATAATGTATTCTGCCGATTTTCCGAAAAAAGTTTTGTTAATCCGATTAACTTTGCGAAATTTGTCGGCAAGTGTACAACACAGTAACCCCCAAAAATTAATCTATAGAAATTCATAAGTTATGGCAAACGACATGATGGTCAAAGAACTGGAGCAAGTGGTAGTCCGCTTCTCCGGAGACTCCGGCGACGGTATGCAACTCGCCGGCAACATCTTTTCAACAGTTTCGGCTACCGTGGGCAATGACATCAGTACATTCCCCGACTATCCGGCAGATATCCGCGCCCCGCAAGGCTCACTTACCGGCGTTTCCGGCTTCCAGGTACATATCGGAGCGAACAAAGTTTACACTCCGGGTGACAAATGCGACGTATTGGTGGCGATGAATGCGGCTGCGTTGAAAACACAGTACAAGTTTGCCAAATCCACCGCCTGCATCATCATTGATACGGACGCTTTTCAGAAAGCAGACTTGGAAAAAGCAGCCTTCAAGACCGACAATCCTATTGAAGAAATGGGAATCAAGCAGGACGTGATTGCAGCCCCCATCTCACAGATGGTAAAAGATTGCCTTGCCGACACAGAAATGGACAACAAGTCCATGATGAAATGCCGCAATATGTTCGCGGTAGGTCTGGTTTGCTGGCTGTTCAACCGCGACTTGAAAATCGCCGAAGACTTTATCCGTGAGAAATTTGCCAAGAAGCCCGCCATCGCTGAAGCAAATATCAAGGTTATCCATGCCGGATATGACTACGGACACAACACTCATGCCTCTGTAGCCCATACTTATAAGATTGAAAGCAAAAGCTCCGTCCCCGGAAGATACATGGATATCACGGGTAACAAGGCAACCGCCTACGGTTTTATCGCCGCCGCTGAAAAAGCCGGCTTGAAACTGTTCCTCGGATCCTACCCCATCACTCCGGCTACCGATGTGTTGCACGAACTTGCCAAACATAAATCACTGGGTGTAATGACCGTACAATGCGAAGACGAGATTTCCGGCTGCGCTACGGCTGTCGGTGCTTCTTTCGCAGGCGCACTGGCCGTTACCTCCACTTCCGGTCCCGGCGTCTGCCTGAAATCAGAAGCCATGAACCTGGCAGTCATCACGGAACTCCCGTTAGTGGTTCTCAACGTTCAGCGTGGCGGTCCCTCCACCGGTCTTCCTACAAAATCGGAACAAACCGACCTGTTGCAAGCCCTCTTCGGCCGTAACGGTGAGAGTCCGATGCCGGTCATCGCCGCAACTTCTCCCACCAACTGCTTTGACGCGGCTTTCAATGCCTGCAAGATAGCTTTGGAACACATGACCCCCGTAGTATTGCTGACCGACGCTTTCGTCGCCAATGGTTCCGGCGCGTGGAAACTGCCTGACCTAAATGAATATCCCGCTATCCAACCTCCATACGTCACTCCGGAGATGAAGGATAACTATACCCCGTACAAGCGCAATCCAAAGACTGGAGCACGCTATTGGGCCATTCCGGGACAGGAAGGTTACACCCACATCTTGGGGGGTCTGGAAAAAGACAGTAACACGGGAGCCATTTCTACCGATCCCGAGAACCACAACCTGATGTGCCACCTACGTGCCGAAAAGGTTGCTAAAATAGAGGTCCCCGATGTGGAAGTACAAGGATGCGCAGAGGATGCAGACCTGTTGGTGGTAGGCTTCGGAGGTACTTACGGGCACTTGTATTCTGCCGTAGAAGAGATGAACAAGTCCGGGAAGAAAGTGGCCCTTGCACATTTCTCCTACATCAATCCGCTGCCCAAGAATACGGAAGCTGTTCTGAAGAAATACAAGAAAGTAGTGGTTGCCGAACAAAACCTCGGACAATTCGCCGGATATCTACGCATGCAAATAGACAACTTCGCACCCTATCAATTCAATGAAGTCAAGGGACAACCGTTCGTCGTAGCCGAACTGGTTGACGCCTTCACCGAGATTCTAAACAAGTAATAACCCCGTAAAGAAAGAAACATCATGAGCGAATATACAGCAAAAGATTTCAAAAAAGGGCAACCTCGCTGGTGTCCGGGTTGCGGTGACCACTTCTTCTTGGCTTCACTGCATAAAGCCATGGCCGAAATCGGCATCGCACCCAGCGAAACAGCCGTCATTTCCGGCATCGGTTGCTCCAGTCGTCTGCCTTATTACATGAACACGTATGCCATGCAGACCATCCACGGACGTGCTGCCGCCATTGCCACCGGATGTAAGGTAGCCAATCCCGGACTGAGTGTCTGGCAAGTGTCCGGCGACGGTGACGGTATGGCTATCGGCGGTAACCACTTTATCCATGCCATACGCCGTAACATTGATATCAACATCCTGTTGCTCAACAACCGTATCTATGGCTTGACCAAAGGACAATATTCCCCGACGTCTCCCCGTGGCTTCGTCAGCAAATCCTCACCTTACGGCACGGTGGAGGATCCGTTCCGCCCTGCGGAACTTTGTTTCGGCGCACGCGGACGTTTCTTTGCGCGTTGTGTGGCTACGGATGCCGCAGGCACAGTAGAAGTACTGAAAGCCGCTGCCAGCCACAAAGGCGCTGCCGTCTGCGAAATCCTGCAACATTGTGTCATCTTCAACGATAACGCCTACGACAACGTTTACAAGAAAGAAGGCCGTGCCAAGAATTCCATCTACCTGCAACACGGCAAACCGATGCTTTTTGGCGAGAACAACGAATATGGACTGATGCAGGAAGGATTCGGGTTGAAAGTAGTGAAGTTGGGTGAGAATGGTATCACTGAAAAAGACATTCTCGTACATGATGCCCATTGCATGGACAACACCCTGCAACTGAAACTCGCCTTGATGGAAGGTCCCGACTTTCCGGTTGCCCTCGGTGTAATCCGTGACGTGGACGCCCCGACCTACAACGATGCTGTCCATGCGCAGATTGAAGAAATATCAGAAAAGAAGAAGTATCACAACTTCGAAGAGTTGCTGATGACGAATGATACTTGGGAAGTAAAGTAACCCCACATATAATAGAAGCATTATTTCAATTCCTCCCTTTTTCATCGCTCCGCCGTTTCCGCCCTCGGAACGGCATGCGATGAGAAAGGGATTTTTCATTCTGCATTTATTTCACGTAATAAGACCTGTGGATTGTAGAACATGCAGTGTGGAAATTATCCACAACTTTCCACATTGTAAATACTCCGCATTATACGCTTCCACTAAAAATTAAACAACTGACTATCAAATATTTTATCTTCAAAAAATAGATATTTTCCCTTCTGGCACAATACTTGCCCAAATACCAGGTTGAAAACAATAGATATAAATAAGACAAATCAATCATTTTGGGTAGTATGGATTTCACAGTAAACAACCAATGCGGTATGCCACACATTGCGTCGCATTTCCACAAAAATCTGATCATCTTAAGCTGGGTATTGGCTTTCCTATTTACCGGAACAGTCCTTGCACAAGAGACAAAAACAATCAAAGGCATAGTTAAAGATGCCGCCGGAGAACCACTTATCGGAGCCAGTGTCGTACAAAAAGATACCAATAACGGTGTCCTCACCGACATGGACGGTAACTTCACATTGACCGTTCCTGCAGATGCCACACTTTCCATTGCCTACATGGGGTACACCACCCGAGAAATAAATCTGGCAAAGCGTAAAAAACAAGGAGATCTGAGAATAACACTCAGCGAAGATGCCCAACAGTTGAAAGAAGTGGTTGTAACGGCAATGGGTATCAAGAAAGATACCAAACGAGTCGGCTATGCAGTCAGCACCATCAATGCAGACGAGCTGGTGAAAGCCGGAGCACCGAACTTTGCCTCTGCCATGTATGGTAAGGCACCGGGCGTACGCATCACACAGACTCAAGGAGGTTCAGCCGGAGCCGTATCCATCAATGTACGCGGACTGACCTCCATCACGGGAAACAACCAACCTCTTATTATCTTGGACGGTGTACCCATCCGTAACGGGGGTACAGGCAAGAGTACCGATTTTGCCGAATTCGGTAATGACGGACAGATACGTTCCAACGGTCTGGTGGACATCAATCCAGAAGATATCGAAACCATCAGTATTCTGAAAGGAGCATCCGCAACTGCACTCTATGGCTCGGAAGCGGCAAACGGTGCGGTAGTCATTACCAGTAAACGTGCCAAAAGCGGTAAACTAACCGTAGATTTCACCGCACAAGTAATGGCCAACCTTCCTGCCTATTTGCCGAAAGTACAGACCCTCTATGGACCAGGAACCTATAATACTGCCTATAGTGACTATGAAAAAGCAACCGGCGGCTTCTACCAACGAACCATGAACGGGCAAAATTATAAGAGCCTGCGTTCCACTACCCAGTCCTTCGGTCCAAAATATGACGGAAGTGATGTACTCTACTGGGACGGTACAGTACGAGCCTATCTACCTCTGACCGACAACCCTTGGAAAGAACTATTCCGTACAGGTTGGAACCAGACCTACACCCTTGCCATCTCACAGGGAACAGAGAACAGCAGCAACCGTTTTTCCTATACCTTCATGGATGAAATTCCCAATGCACTGACAGGAAGCTTCACCAAACATAACTTCAAGTTGACAGGATCTTATAAATTGGCAAAACCTCTGAATCTGGAATATTCGATCAATTATATCGTACAGAATGTAAAAGACCGCCCACAAACATCACTGAATCTATACAGTGGCTTCGGTAACATGTTCTCTACTTTCTTGGATATACCTTATCTGAAACAAACCTATGTTACCAGCCTAGGTTATCGTAATACCTTTATAGGCGGTAATGCCACACTGACTCCTGAAGAATCATGGGCCTATGACCCCAGTTATGTAAGCGGCGTCAATAATATGTTGTGGAATATGTTCCATCACCATAGTGATGAAACGGAAAATCGGCTTATCGGCATGATCCGCCCTACCTGGCAAATAACCAACTGGCTAAGCCTGCGTGCCCAACTCTCTACAGATATCACCGATGTAAAACAGACATTGGAATATGAAAGTGAACAACCGAATTCTCTTTATGACCCCAGCGGCAGTTTCCAAGCTATCAACCGTCGCTATGACATCGTTTACGGAGATGTAATGCTGAATTTTAATTACAACATCAACCGTTTCGATATTGCCGCTACCGTAGGGTGGACAGGACGCTATGAGAACATGAACAATATCAGGGTATCCACCAACGGCGGTCTTGTAACCGAGAACTGGTTTGACCTTAATGCCAGCCGCTATACAGCCAGCAGTACCTTACAACGTATGGAACTGTTGAAAACCGGTTATATGGGGACACTGAGCCTGGGATGGGATAACTATCTCTTCCTCGAACTGACCGGACGCCAGGAACGTTCATCCACCTTGAAAGACCAGAGTTTTTTCTACCCTTCCGCCAATCTCAGTTTCCTCTTCTCAGAAGCTTTCCGTATGCCTGCCTGGTGGAACTACGGAAAACTGCGTCTCTCGTACGGTATTGTAGGCAATGCTCCGGAGACCTATGCCGCCAACATCGTTTATGAGCAAGGATCGGACAACGACTTTACCTGGAATTATGTCCCCTCTTCGCTAGGAAATGCCAACATACGCCCGGAAAAGAAATATGAGTATGAAATAGGTCTGGAAAGTAAATTCTTCAATAACCGGTTGGGTATTGACGTCTCTTACTACAACAACCGCGTAAAAGACCAAATTCTTTCTACTCCTCAACCATCTTCCTCGGGAGTAAAGAATATGCTGATGAATGTGGGTGAAGTAGCCAACCAAGGATGGGATATCTCCCTCAGTGCCACCCCTATATTAACCAGAGATTTCCGTTGGGACTTAACCGCCAACTACGGCATCTACAAGAACAAGGTGGTGAAACTGGCAGACGGTGTCCCTTATCTGGAAATATTGAACTCGGGAGGCAGTGGTGTAAAAATACAAGCCGTAGAGGGGCAACCGATGGGTGACATCTACGCACAGGTTCCTCAAGTAAACGAGAACGGAGAATTCCTTGTATCGGACAATGGCCTTTACCTGAATCAAACAGAGCTGCAGAAAGTAGGTAACATCAACCCTGCAGGTGTAGGCGGTTTGTTCAATTCTTTCTCTTATAAAAATATATTCCTGGATTTCAGTATTGATTTCCGCATTGGCGGTGATGTTATCAATGAAATGAACCAGTATGCCACAGCCGTAGGTCTTACTCCTGAATCACTAAAATACCGCGACACGGAACACGGAGGACTATCTTACTATTATCCGGGCGGCAACAATGCCAGTGGCATACCGGTAAAAGTAGATCCCTCTACAACAGCCGGTCCCAATGGAGAGGTTATCTATCATGACGGCGTCATATTGCCGGGTGTAGTAGCCTCCACAGGAGAACAAAATACACGTATCATTCCTGCCGGCTACTATTATAACAGTACCTATAATTGGGGTACAGAAGCAGAACAACTAACCTACCGCCACTCGGTGTTCGACAATTCATACGTTAAATTGCGTGAACTCACCATCGGTTACCAATTCCCGGAAAAGATGATTTCAAAATTCGGACTGACTCGTCTAAGCGTATCTGCTTTTGGCCGCAACCTATTCTATTTTTATAAAGCACTGAAAAATTATGATGCTGAATCATCAACGGGCACATCCTGGTCGAGTCAGGCAATGGTAGGAGGCTCTACCACAGCCACACGCAGCTTCGGTGTTTCCATACGTGCCAGTTTTTAATGAACTAATTTGAATGATTACTCACATGAATATGAAAAAGATAACATCTCTGATTGCCATAGGCGCACTGCTGTTCACCGCCTCCGGCTGTAGCGAATATGATTTCGACAGCAAATATGAAGACCCGTCCAAGGTAACTCAAGTCACTATCAGCAACCTAATGGCAGGAGTATTCCAGAAAGTGAAGGACTATGACGTTTACGAATACGGTCGCTTCTTCGGCTTCGACTCACAGTTTGTGGGCAAGTATGCCCAGACCTTTGGTTATTCTAAAACCACTGATATGTACAGCCCCGGTTATACGCCCGCCATAGACGGACAATGGGACAACCTGTATTCCGCACTTGCGCAATTCCGTAAGTTAGAGTCATTATACCAGGCAGAAAGTACTGCGGAGCAGGAACAAGACGAGGCTTTCCTGATTGCGGCAAAAGTACAATTATATGATTTCTTTGCCGCTACAGTGGACATTTTTGGAGATATGCCCTTCTCCGAAGCCTGCACCCTACCCTTGACCAATGACGTCAGCAAGTCGTATGCACGCTATGACAAAGCAGAAGATATTTATAGAACTATCCTTAATGAACTGAAAGAAATCGCTCCGCGTTTCCGTTCCATCCCCACACCAAAGAACTTCAATACGCAAGATTTCATCAACGGTGGAGACATGGACAAATGGGAACGCTATGCAAACTCCCTGAGACTGCGCCTTGCCATGCGCGTAGCTACACAGGGGGCTTTGCAAGAAGAAGGCCGTACCGCTATCAAGGAGATACTGGAAAATCCTTCCACCTATCCATTGATAGACGAGCAGGCCAACAATGTCTTCATTACCAACCAAAAGTCCGGACAACTGAACTTCACCGCAGGAAGTGGATTGGGTGACTGGGTAACGAACCGTCTTGCATCCGGAGCCATCATTAACCGTATGTTGAGTCACGGCAACTACGATATGACCAGCAGCGACCCGCTGACAGGCGTTTATGTAAAAGGAGAAGATGACCCACGCATCCTACTGAATTTCAATCCAATAAAGATTACCAACCAAAGCACTGGACAACTGGACGAGCACCGTTACCTGGGTACAGACCTTACTGTAAAAGATGAACTTACGGAATATTACAAATCCCAGGCACAGGACGAAGTGAACCAAAGTAACATTGGCTTTTCTCAAATCACGCAGAATGGATTCTTCTGGCAAAACGACAAATTCGACATGTTGATTATGGCCTCTCCTGAAATTCATTTCCTAAAAGCGGAAGCCTACCAGATGGGGTATGGCATAGCTAAAAATGAAGCCAAGGCAAAAGAAGAGTTCAACAAGGCGGTTACACAGTCCATCAACCTCTATTACTATTATGATTCTATCGGTACAGGTGAAAACTGCCACCGCTATGACGCCCCTACCCCCGAAGAAATTTCCGCTTTTGCCGATGCCAAATGGAACAGTACAGACTATGTGGACAAATTAGACGCCATCATTACCCAAAAGTGGCTACATTTCGGATTTCTTGTAAGCCGCGAAGCATGGAGCGATATCCGACGTACCGGCTATCCCTCCGGACTCGTGTTCCCGGAAGTGGCCGGAACCATTTCCAACGTGCCCAACCGTTGGAGGTATCCCACCACAGAGGTCAACTATAATCCTTACTATAAGGATGTAATGGCAGAAGACACCTATTACAATAAACTATTTTGGGCCAAATAACCGATTCACTCAATAATCTTCATGAACCATTGCCCGGGAATATGCAGAATAGCGTAAACCCGGGCAATATTTCTTAAAGGGTACACACAAATTGATACTATGCGCAGCCTAAATCTTATCACCGAACGCCAGATCCCCTGCATCACCCAAACCGGGAACTATGTAAGAGTGCTCATTCATCTCCGGATCAATGGCAGCACACCACAAAGTCACGTCATCACCGGGGAATAACTTGGCCAGATGCTCCACTCCCTGCCGGCTGGCAATAACACAGGCAATCTGCAACCTGGCAGGTGTGCCTTTGGTAAGGAATGCTTTCCAGGCAAGCTCCATGCTTTCACCCGTAGCGAGCATCGGATCTACCAACAGTAATGTTTTTTTCGACAAATCCGGAGTAGCAATGTATTCAATATGTACATCCACCGTACGGCACTCTTTGTCTTTATAATAGCGATAAGCGGAAACAAAAGCGTTGCCTGCACGATCAAACATGTTCAGAAAACCCGTATGCAACGGCAATCCGGCACGAAAAACAGTGGCAATCACCACATCATCATCAGGAGTACTGACCGGCGCCACTCCCAAAGGGGTCTGCACCTGCTTGACGGAATAACTTAGTTCCTTGCTCATTTCATACGCCATTATCTCTCCGATGCGTTCAATGTTCCTGCGAAAACGCATACGGTCTCCCTGCACCGCCACGTCACGAATTTCCGCCACATATTGGTTCAGGACAGAGTCTGTCTCGGCAAAGTTGATAATCTTCATTGTCCTAATTATCGGGTTAATTATATTTTTAATTGTTCCTTTTCAATAAAATGCAGCTGCAAAGTAAACGATTTTCACCCAATTTGCAACATTCAGTTAGCAGATATTGTTATGGTTTTATAAAAGATTTCCTATTAGAGAAAAATTTCTCTAATAGGGCTTTTCTTTAAAAAGAAAGTATTACTTTTGTAGGCGAAAAATAAGGGGGTTACTGCAAGAACAGGTGAAAAGCAGAATTTCAGACACCTATTTCCCCTTGATTCTTAAGGTAAAAAGAGATTAGAAAAGAGATTATAAACCAAATACCAATTTAAAAATCTTAAAAAGAAATGGCAAATTTAGATTTAAGCAAGTACGGTATCAAAGACGTGAAGGAAATTATCCACAACCCGTCTTACGATGTACTGTTCGCAGAAGAAACCAAACCAGGTTTGGAAGGTTTTGAAAAAGGTCAGGTAACTGAACTGGGTGCTGTAAATGTAATGACAGGTATCTATACCGGTCGTTCTCCTAAAGATAAATTCTTCGTAATGAATGAAGCCAGCAAGGATTCTGTATGGTGGACTTCTGAAGAATACAAAAACGACAACAAACCTTGCTCTGAAGAAGCTTGGGCTGACTTGAAGGCTAAAGCAGTGAAAGAATTGAGCGGCAAGCGTCTGTTCGTTGTCGATACTTTCTGTGGCGCTAACGCTGCTACTCGCATGAAAGTTCGTTTCATCATGGAAGTGGCATGGCAGGCACACTTCGTAACTAACATGTTCATCCGCCCGACTGCTGAAGAACTTGCTAACTACGGAGAGCCCGATTTCGTATCATTCAACGCTTCCAAGGCAAAAGTTGACAACTACAAAGAACTGGGTCTGAACTCTGAAACTGCTACCGTATTCAACTTGAAGACCAACGAACAAGTTATCCTGAACACTTGGTACGGCGGTGAAATGAAGAAGGGTATGTTCTCTATCATGAACTACAAGAACCCGTTGCGTGGTATCGCTTCTATGCACTGCTCTGCCAACACTAACATGGAAGGTACTGACTCTGCTATCTTCTTCGGTCTGTCCGGTACTGGTAAGACTACCTTGTCAACTGACCCGAAACGTCTGTTGATCGGTGACGACGAACACGGATGGGATGACGAAGGTGTATTCAACTACGAAGGTGGTTGCTACGCTAAGGTTATCAACTTGGACAAAGAAAGCGAACCCGATATCTACGCTGCCATCAAACGTGACGCTCTGTTGGAGAACGTAACAGTTGACGCTGAAGGTAAGATTGATTTCGCTGACAAGAGCGTAACTGAAAACACTCGTGTTTCTTATCCTATCTACCACATCAACAACATCGTTAAGCCGGTTTCTAAGGGTCCTCACGCTCATCAGGTAATCTTCCTGTCAGCTGACGCCTTCGGTGTATTGCCTCCGGTATCTATCTTGAATCCTGAACAGGCTCAATACTACTTCTTGTCTGGATTTACAGCTAAATTGGCTGGTACAGAACGTGGTATCACTGAACCGACTCCGACATTCTCTGCTTGCTTCGGTGCTGCTTTCTTGAGCTTGCATCCTACTAAATATGCAGAAGAATTGGTTAAGAAGATGAACAAGGTCGGTGCTAAGGCATACTTGGTTAACACCGGTTGGAACGGTAGCGGCAAACGTATCTCTATTAAAGATACCCGTGGCATCATCGATGCTATCCTCGACGGTTCTATCGACAAGGCTCCGACAAAAGTTATTCCTTTCTTCGACTTCGTTGTTCCGACAGAATTGCCTAACGTAGATCCGAAGATCCTTGATCCGCGCGACACTTACGAATGTGCTTGTCAATGGGAAGAAAAAGCTAAGGATTTGGCAGGCCGTTTCATCAAGAACTTCGCTAAGTTCACCGGAAACGAAGCTGGTAAATCTTTGGTTGCAGCTGGTCCGAAACTCTAATAAGCCAGTTTACATATTTTTAAGGCGGTTCCCGATGACGGGAGCCGCTTTTTTTTGTTAGATTTGCAGAAAACAATCTAATATATATTACAGAGTATGAAGAATTTAAAGTTTATGCTATTAGGTGCGAGCCTGCTGTTATGTTTCGGATGTAGCACACAAGTGCAGAAAAAAAGTGAAAGCACAAGTATGGAGGTCAACAAGGAAAATACCGTGATAGAAACCATCATGTCACGCCGCAGTGTCCGCAAGTACAAACCACAAGCCGTAAACCGCGATACCATGCAGATTATACTGGATTGCGGCATCAACGCCCCCAACGGACAGAACAAACAATCCTGGGAAGTACGGGTGGTAGATAATCCGGATTTTATAAATGGAATTACCGAAATCTATAAAAAGGAGAACCCGGCCGTTACCGGAGATCCTAACTTCAAGAATATGTTCCGTAATGCTTCTACTGTAGTATTTATAGCCAATGACCCTTCATATGACCTGTCGCAGATTGATTGCGGCTTATTGGGTGAGAATATGATTCTTTCAGCTTGGTCGATGGGAATAGGCTCCTGCTGCCTGGGAGGCCCCACACGTTTTATGACCTCTACTCCGGCTGCCGCCGAATACCTCAAGAGACTGGCACTTCCCGAAGGTTACCAACTATTGTATTGCATCGCTTTCGGTTATCCCGATGAAACACCGGTAGCCAAACCAAGAATCAAGGAAAAAGTGCGGTTCATCGAATAACGAATATATCCAGATCCTCTCCCCGTACCAAAGAAGCTTCCGGAAAGGTGCACCGGTTAACACGCCAAAAAGATCGTAAACAACTGGAGGTTTTCTTTCAAGAATTTCAGCACCTTATAAATATGCTGCTCTACCGTCTTCTCGCTAATGTCAAGGCGAAATGCTATTTCCTTATGGCTTAGATGGTGCTGACGGCTTAACACGAAAACTTCTTTCTGACGTGCGGGGAGAGAATCCACCAACTGATTGATATAATCATTCAACTGCGATGCCATTATTTCTTCTTCCACATCACAGTTGGCCTGTTCCATAGAATCACTGAAAGCCGACAATACAGACATTTTATAAAAAGATTCATTGAAACTCTTCTTCGAGAGATTAAAAACGATATTACGGGTTATTATGAATAAAAAGCCCCTGAAATTTTCTTTCTCCTTAATTAAAGTCCGGGCTTCCCATACCTTTACAAATACTTGCTGAACAATCTCTTTACAATCTTCTACCGATGAAACGTATAAACGACTAAAGTTATACACTTGGTTCCAATAGGCATTATACAATTGTGTAAAAGCTTCATGCTCACCCTCTTTTAACCGTTCCAACACTTTTTCTTCTTCCATATCCAAAAGGGTAGAATTAATTATAATCATGAAACATATTTTTGCAAATATAGCTTATTTTTACAGAATACCCACTTCAACCTCCTAAAAAGCTATATAGGCAGAAAAGTTTTTTAAAAAAAAAGGGAAAACAGATAAGGGATAACTCAACATGGATTGTATTTATATATGTAACCCCATTAAAACAAGATAAGAATGACCGCTTATATATATCTTATAAAGAAAATGCTCAAAGGAAAGTTGAATGCTTCAGAAAGGATTCAGCTCTCAGAAACCCCCTCCATGAAAAAATTACTGTCTGAACAATGGAATGAGGAGTCCGAACAGCACATACAGGACAAAATCGATTCAGAAGAGATATGGGACAAGATTGCCGATTCTTGTTGGCAGACAAAAGATGACTCCGACAAAAGCAAGTTCAAGAAGCTCCACTTCAACATGAGATATTCCATCGCTGCTGCCGTTGCCGTCTTATTAGTAGGAGTATGGATAGCCCAGATAATAAACAACTCTTATTTGACGGTCACCGCTCCTGCCCATGAAAAAATGGTCTGTATGCTACCGGACAGTTCTACTATTTGGCTGAATGCAGGCAGTAAAATCAGCTATCCCAAAAGATTTTTGAATAACCGTACAGTAGAACTGGACGGCGAGGCTTACTTCAGTGTGGTAAAAAAGGCGAACTCCCCCTTCAAAGTGCACTTTCAGGAAGCTTGTATCGAAGTGAAAGGTACCGAGTTCAATGTTCAGCTAAACCCAACGAAAGCACTGATTACACTGTTCACAGGAAAAATTGTTTTCAATTCTGAAGAACAAACACACCCAATCGAAATGAAACCTACAGAACAACTTACATACGACAGAATATCGCACAATATAAATCTAAGCAAGATAGACCCTGAAGAATATGACTGGCGAACGGATGAATATCATTTCGAAAAGAAGCCTTTCGGAGAACTGCTGCAATTTATCAATCGAATTTACAAGGTGAATATCGTAGTAAAAGACAGCAAGATAGGAGAAGAACTTTTTTCCGGAAAAATACGGAAAACCGAAAGTTTACATGATGTCCTGAATAAAATATGTATCAGCTTCGATTTACAACAAAAAACAGAAGACAATAATCTTATTGTCCTGTATTAAGTTAAGTTCATGTTGAACTTAACCGTATAGAGCCGAATATAAGTCCCCTACAATAGTAAGAATTGTTTAACCCTTAAAAAAAAGAAGAATGAAAACCTAAAAAAGAATCTGAATTACAATGGAATAAAGCTACTTGAAGTTTTTTTAATATCACCAAGTTCAACATGAACTTGTTTTAAGTAGAAGCAATTTATAAGTTAACCTTTTATTAATCCAAAGAAATATGAAGAATTCATATCTAAGACAATGGTACCTGATATGTACCTTAACATTGTTATTGTTTCCCACTTCCATCAGTGCCGCCCAAGACATAATAAGTATCCAGGGCAAAGCGCTCAGCATGGAGCAAATCATTAAAATGATTGAAAGTAAAAGCAGCTACACTTTCTTCTTCAAATCCGACCTCGTCAATAACTTGAAGAAACAAGACATCAACTGCGAAGGCACAATCAGCGAAGTACTCGACAACGTATTGAAAGGAACCGGTATCAGCTATGTATTGAAAGAAAAAGAAATCATCCTGAAAAATGACAAACTTTCTGTCCCTTCAACCCAACAAGCCAAAAAAAGAGTCATTACCGGTACGGTAATCGGTTCTGACGTCAAAGAACCCGTCATCGGTGCCAGTATCTGGTTGAGAAACAGCTCTACAGGTACAGTAACCGACATTGACGGAAAGTTCTCCATCACAGTTGAAGGCGTAGGCGGTGTCCTCGAATTTTCGTACATAGGCTACAAGAAAAAAGAAATCGCAATCGGTAGCAGTAACGTTATCAACGTAACTCTTGATCCCGACACAGAGGTTCTGGATGAAGTCGTGGTAGTAGGCTACGGCCATCAAAAGAAAGAGAGTGTGGTAGGAGCCATTTCCACAATCGATGCCAGCAAGCTCAGAGTACCGGGCTCCTCAATTTCCAACGTATTGGCCGGACAACTGGCAGGTATCGTTGCCATGACCCGCTCGGGTGAACCCGGCAAAAGCGGAGCAGCCGACTTTTACATCCGCGGCGTGTCTTCTTTCAAAGGCAATTCCAAACCATTGGTCTTGGTAGATGGCATCGAGCGTGAACTCGACTTGGTAGATACCGATGACATCGCCTCTTTTTCCATCCTTAAAGATGCTTCCGCCTCTGCCGTATATGGTGTGCGCGGTGCCAATGGCGTTATTTTGATCACCACTAAAAAGGGAAGCGAAGGAAAGCCCAAGATTGCCGCACGCGCAGAATACGGCATCACCCAGCCTACCAAACTTCCCAAATTCGCCAACTCCGCAGAGTGGGCCGAACTCTACAACGAAGCCAGCGGTACAAAATATTATTCGGATGAAGTCATTGAAAAATATAAGAACGGCACAGATCCGGACTTATACCCCAATGTAGACTGGCTTGACGCTTTGTACAACGACATGGCTTCCAACCAACGCGTCAACCTGAGCGTAACCGGTGGTGGAGACATCTGCAAATACTATGTTTCAGGCTCTTTCTACAACGAAAGTTCTATCTTCAAAAATGCGGGTGACAGATACGATTACAATTCGTCCATCCACTACTACAAATATAACTTCCGTGCCAACATGGACTTTTCTTTAACAAAAAGTACGGTCCTGAACATCAACATGGCGAATATCTACGAAAAATCATTCTCGCCGGGTAACGATAAAAACCAGATTTGGGAATATACTTTCAATACTTCCCCGAATGCTTTCCCTGTAGAATATTCCGACGGAACCATCTCCGCCCCCTCCGCAGCTTCGGGCTTTAATCCCTGGAACCTGCTGGTACATTCGGGCTACCGTGAACAGTTCTGGAACTCATCACAGGCATTGGTAGGGCTGACTCAAGACATGGGTAAACTTTGGGAACCGTTAAAGGGGCTGACAGCCAATGCCAAGTTCTCCTGGGATGCCTACAACACCACCACACAGATCAGACAGAAAACTCCTACCCAATACCACGCCAGCGGCCGCGACGAGAACGGAAACCTGATTTTCGGCAATCCCATCTATTCGGGAAACAACGAACTCGGTTACGAAAAACAAACAGACGGAACCATGACTACCTATCTGGAAGCATCGTTGAACTACAATCGCCTGTTTGCCGAAAAACACCGTGTGGGCGCATTGTTCCTGTACAACCATAAGATACACAACCGCACACAGGATGGTGACAAGTTCAAATCCCTCCCTTACAAGAACCAAGGTATCGCAGGACGTCTGACCTATGCCTTCAAAGATACGTATTTTGCAGAAGTGAACGTCGGCTATAACGGTTCCGAAAACTTTGCGCGCGGACACCGTTTCGGTTTTTTCCCGGCAGTTGCCGTAGGATGGATGGTATCCAACGAAAAATGGTTCCAGCCACTTACCAAGGTCGTTGACATGCTGAAGTTAAAAGCTTCCCACGGTATAGTAGGTAACGATGATATCGGCGGAACACGCCGCTGGATGTATCAATCCACCATCGTAGGCGTAAACCAGCAAGCCCCCCAATCTTGGAATTACGGCGTTTCCGGAGGTGAAGGAGGCTATGGTATCCGAATGGGAGACGTAGAGAACCTGAACGTATCTTGGGAAGAAGCCAAGAAGACCAATGTGGGAGTTGAATTTTCACTCTTCAATAAGGTGAGAGTACAGGCAGACTATTTCCATGAAAAACGTACCGGTATCTTCCTGGAACGTGCCGGTCTTCCCGCCATTGTGGGTTTAAGCAAGGTTCCATATACCAATATCGGTGAAACACTGAACCAAGGTTTTGACGGTACATTGGAGTACTCGCAAAAGGTAGGAGAGGTATTCCTCACTGCCCGCGGAAACTTTACATACACCCATAACGAGCTGCTCAACAACGACGAACCCGACTGGGCCTACAAGTATCAGAACCGCATAGGCAAACCCTTCGGTTCAGGCGGCAGCCTTCAACCATTCGGCCTCGTGGCAATGGGATTGTTCAAGAATCAAGAGGAAATAGACAACAGCCCTCAGCAAACTTTCGGTGAATACCGCGTGGGCGACATCAAGTACCAGGACATCAACGGTGACGGAAAAATCGACTCGCAAGACCAAGTAGCCATCGGCTATACCAACTTGCCCGAGATCATGTACGGATTCGGAGCTACGGCAGAATGGAAAGGATGGGATATCAACGTATTCTTCCAGGGAGTGGCACGCACTTCATTCTTCTTGGGCGGTACTCCTATGACTCCCTTCTCCAGCGGTAACCTGGAAAGAAGCGCCATCAACGCCGATATCTACAGTCACGTATGGAAAAGCACCAACACACCCGAAGCCAACGCAGCCGCCATTTATCCCCGCTTGAGCACCAGCGGCGGTCCCGGTTCGTCCAATAACGGCCAACGATCTACCTGGAACATGCGCGACGGAAGTTTCATGCGTCTGAAGAACTTTGAGCTTGGATATACCATTCCCAAGAAAGTGCTGGACAAAACGTTTGTCAATTCATTCAGAGTCTATCTATCAGGCAACAATTTGCTGACATTCAGCAAATTCAAGCTTTGGGATCCTGAAAAGGGAAATGCTTCCGGAGAAGGTTATCCTCCTTCAAGAGTCATCATGATTGGATTTAACGCAAGTTTATAACATAATAATATATATGTAAAGATGAAAACAATATTAAAAAGATACATGTGGTTTACAAGTTGCATATTGTGCGCCTTGATTCTCTCATCCTGCGAAGACTTTTTGGACAGGCAGGAAGACGAAGCTCTGACATTTGACAAGATTTGGAAGACCAAAGCTACAACCAAACAATATTGGCTGAACAGCATGAGTTTCCTTCCCAATGACGCGGACGATTTCAACTACTCTCCTTGGGTAGGAGCTTCAGACGAAGGTTCGGTGACATATAACCGCGACACACGCTGGATTAATTTCGGCTCATGGAACGCATCTGCGGTTCCTTACGAAAAAATGACTTTTTACTACCGTGGCATACGCGAATGCAACATCTTCATGCAAAATGCGGACAAATGTCTGGAAAACGACCCTACTTTAGAAAAGGCCGAGTTGGAAATGTGGAAAGCACAGTCGCGCTTTGCACGTGCCTACTACTATTTCCTGATGATGCGCATTTACGGTCCTGTCTTTCTGATAGGCGATGAACTGTTGGACTTCACCGCTTCTACCGAAGCCCTGTACCGCCAGCGTAACACATGGGACGAATGTCTACAGTATGTCGTTTCCGAAATGGAAAACTGCATCAACAATCCTGCCATCAAAGACAGCTGGGAAAGTGATACGGAAAAAGGGCTTGCCACCAAGGGTGCCTGCCAGGCTGTAATATCCCGTCTGAAATTGTACGCTGCCCGTGACCTCTTCAACGGTTGCAGACTCTATGCAAACATGAAGAATCCTGATGGCAGCAACCTCTTTCCGGCTACCAATGATCCCCAAAAATGGCTGGAAGCCGCCAATGCCGCAAAAGTATTGATAGACAACCCCATGTATAAGCTATACCGGAGCGGGGACGGTTCCAATCCTTACGAAAACTATTACGGAATCACTCAAGCCCTGTGGAACGATGAGCTAATCTGGACAACCGGATACAAAGGACGCTATACTTTAGGAGTACATACAGCACCTACCGGTCTGTCAGGAACAGCCTACGGCGGTGTAGGCCCCACACAACAGCAAGTGGATGCGTATGCCATGGACAACGGCCGTTACCCGATCAACGGTTATCAGAAAGACGGCACCCCCATCATTGACGAGACCTCAGGCTACTCTGCCGATGAGTTTATGAAAAGCACTTGGACCTATCCGGCATGGGGTGGCGACAAGAACGGATATAACATCGAAGCTCCCAATATGTATAAGAACAGAGAGCCCCGCTTCTATGTCACCGTATTCTTCAGCGACGGTTATTGGAAACATGGCAACGCCAAAACCAAATGCTCCTTCGCCAAAGGAGCCAACTCCAACAAATCCCATGACTATCCTAAAGCCGGTTACCTGCTTAACCGCTTCTACGACCACACCAGTAATTCCGTAAGCGGTTCATGGGGTAACATCACATTCCCCACTTTCCGTCTGGGCGAAATGTACCTCAACTTCATAGAAGCAACGCTGGAATGCAAGAAACGCGGTGTAAGTTTACCGAGTGGATATGAAGAAAAAGCCATGGAACTTTGGGATGACTTGCGCGACCGTTCCGGTCTGGAAGGCATCAAGACTGTTTACCCCGAAGCCACCACAGAAAAACTCATCGAGCTGTGTCGCCAGGAACGCCGCATCGAACTTGCTTTCGAAAACCACCGTTACTTTGACACACGCACTTGGATGATTGCCGAAGATGTGGATGGAGGTCCGATGTATGGCATGGACACACTCTTCCCCGGAACAGGCGACACTGCCCCTGCCGGCTACTGGAAAAGAGTTGTGTTTGAAACACGTGTATTCAACTCAAACCATTATCTATATCCTTTCACACAAAGAGAATTGGATAGAAACAAATTATTAGTTCAAAATTACGGTTGGTAAAAAAAAGAAGATATGAAAAAGAAGATATTAATCACATCATTGCTGGCAGGAATGTTGTTCACAAACACTGCATGCGAGGACAACAAAGAAGAATTCCTAAGCGACTTCAGCACCATCTTGTACTTCAAACAAAGTGGTGAAACTCCCTTGACACTATATAAGACAGGCGAGACAACAAACTATAAGCTCACGGTCAACAAAGCCGGCTCAGAGCTGAACAGTACCACAGAAGTGGCAATCAGCGTCTTGGACAAGGCCGCACTGGACATCTACAATCTTGAGAACCGTACCGAATATGAATTGTTACCCAACGATTGCTACCAGATAGACCAAACAGCCATGTCATTCGCTGCCACTGATCTGTATAAACAGCTGGGAATTGAATTCAATACGGACAAGATTCATGACTTGATCAATGCCGACCAAAAGTCTTATGTACTGCCGTTGCAGCTAACCTCCGCCAACGACTCCGTGAACAGCGAGAAAAACCGCGCTTTCATCATTCCGAGCGTAGAGATTCCTTCTGTCTATTTTGAGAAGAACGGTTACCTCAGCAACAGCATTACCGAAGACGCGGATGAGATAGTGACACTTACCTGCCCTATCAAGATGCTGGTAGATAACCAATGGACATTTGACTGTACGGTTTCGATTGACGAGGCTATGCTCGACCAATACAACCAGGAGAATAATACAGAACTCAAACTGTTGCCGGCCGATGTCTATGAAATGAATAAAACCGTTTCATTTGTCCCCGGTTCAAGCACACAGGACATCGTCATCAAGATAAACAAGTCAAAGTTAGGCTTTGAAAATTATGCCTTGCCACTGGTGCTTAGCGACATCACCAACAAGAACTTCGTCATTGACGCAAAGAAAAACAGTTGCATATTCGGTGTGAAATCCAAAATCAACCTGACTGTGGACATGCTTGAGACCAATGCCCTCGAACCTACCGAAGGTGCTTTGAAGAACCTGCTGGACGGTGATGTGGCCACCATGTTCCACTCTGCATGGAGTGTAGCCGTTGACGGAGACCACTATCTGCAGGTCAATCTGAAGAAAGAAATATCCGCCTTCTCGTTTGAGTACACCACCCGCAAGGAAAACGGAAATGCGGCTCCTGCCGAAATCATCGTCAGTGGCAGCAAGGACGGAAAGACCTTCACCGAAATCGTTACCATCAATGAAGGCCTGCCTACAGAAGGCGCCCAGCAGTATGCGTCAAAGACCTATACAGCCGACTTCAGCTTCAAGCACCTGCGGTTCACCGTAACCAAGAACAAGACAGGCGGCAAGTTCTTTGTATGGAGCGAATTAGGATTATCCGGCAAATAAGCATTTTTTCTAACCTCTCTATTATCTAAATTTTCTAAAGGGAGAGATACTCATATCCGAGTCTCTCTCCCTTATTTTACATCCTCAATACCATGAAAACTATGACTCGAATTCTTCCATTTTTTCTTCTGACCCTATTATTCCTGTCTTGTTGCTCATCATGTTCCGACGAAAAGGCTCCCGCTCTGAAACCGGAATTCTCCATTGCGGAAACTGACCTGCAACACGATTGCCAGAAGGAACAGACCAACATTTCAATTCCGGTAAAAACGAATCTGAACGCCGACGAATGGAGCGTGAAAAGCAATGAAGACTGGTGTCTTGCCACGATATCCCGCAGCACCTCACAACCCTCCATCACCATCGTGGTAAAGGCCAATGAAGAACCCGACGTAAGAAGTACCACCGTAACGGTAAAAACCCCCATCAGCGAACATACGATACGAATCAACCAGTTAGGCTATGGGAAAGCCGTTCTACTGAAAAAATCCTCACCCAAGATAGATGCCGCTGGCGGACAGATGACCGTTACAGTCACGGCCAATGTGGAGTATGACATACAAATGCCCAAAGAGCAGGAATGGATTACCCAAGCACCTGCCACCAAAGCCCTGACAGATTATGACCACGATTTCCACATAGCCCCCAACAAGACCTACGAAAGCCGGACAGCGGAAATCAGCTTCATCGCCAGACAAGACCCTGAAGTAAAAGCCGTATGTGTCATCGAGCAAGCCGCCTTGAACGTGGGCACAGACGAGGTCGAAGCCACAGGTGATATTCTGATTAAGCCTACCGGAGGAACCGCCAGCGAAAACCAGCCCGGACAAGGAATAGAGCACTGCTTTGACGGTGTATTCGGCGGTACCCCCTACCACTCCGTCTGGGGACAGCCTGCCCAATTTCCGGTCACGCTGGAATTTACTTTCGACGGTAAGGAAGAAATAGACTACTTCATCTACCATACCCGTGCAGGAAACGGCAACTTCGGCGAAGTAGATGTTTTCACCGCCACCGAAGCCGCTCCCGACTACAAACTATACGGTTCTTTCGATTTCAAGAAACAGAATGCGCCTTCCAAAGTAATCTTCAATTCTCCCCTGAAGAACGCCACCAAAATAAAGTTTTCCGTAAAGAGCGGGGCAGGCGACTTCGTGAGCTGTGATGAAATGCAGTTCTTCAAGAACAATGTCGATGACCGGCTCAAGCAACAACTCCTGACCGTATTTACAGACGCCTCCTGTTCCGAATTGAAAGAAGGGATCACGGATGCGCAGATCAACGCGCTTCCCCCTTATTTTGCCCAAATAGGAACCTATCTGAAAAATGACAAGTACGACGCATGGGAAAAGAAATTCCGCATCCGCGACTACCAGCCCTACAGCGACGTAGAGCTATGGGCTGAAAAGCTGATGACCAAGCGCTACAGCAATCTTGACAATCCTACCGGCATCTACGCCGAAGCAGGTGATTCCATTCTTGTCCTGGTGGGAGATACCCACGGACAATCCGTCTCCATACAGCTGATTCCCGATGTAGAAGCGGGAGGTGACACCTACTTTCTGCACGAAGGCGTCAACAAAATCGGCATCCGCAGAAAAGGCATGCTGTTCATCATGTACACCGCCGACCTGCTTTCGCCCTCGGCGAAACCCGTGCGCATCCATATCCCCCTGAACAGCGGAACAGTCAACGGATTCTTCGACCTGAAAGAAGACCAAACCGACGCCGCCTATGCCGAGCTGCTAAGAAAAGCCACTTACAAGTACTTCTGTGTACGCGGTGAAAAAATCATGTTCTATTTTCACCTGAGCAAGATGCGTGAATACCTACCCAACAACATTCTGTCCGCCATCCACCTCTGGGACAACATCATAGGCTGGCAACAGGAACTGATGGGCATTGATGACGTGCGCCCTTCACAGGTAAACAACCACATCTTCGCCATTTCGCCCGAAGACGGCTACATGTGGGCTTCGGACTACCGCATCGGGTTTGTATATACCTACCTGAACAACATCCTCCTGTACGACAATGTGATGGCAGCCAAAGACAACGCCTGGGGTCCTGCGCACGAAATCGGGCACATCCACCAGCGTGCCATCAACTGGCCAAGTTCCACCGAATCATCCAACAACCTGTTCTCCAACTACATTCTCTACAAACTGGGGAAATACTGTTCACGGGGTTCCGAACTGAGCGCACTTGCCACCGCACGCTGCATCAAAGGAAATGCCTGGTACAACATGGGAACTTCCACCCACCAGAACGAGGACACCGAAATTCACATGCGCATGAACTGGCAGCTGTGGAACTATTACCACCGCTGCGGTTATCAACCGGACTTCTGGCAGAAACTCTTCAGACTGCTGCGCGAAAACCGGATCTCCGAAAGTGACCCCGGAGCCGGCCAGCTACTGTTCGCACGGATGGCTTGCCAAGCCGCCAACCAAAATCTGACCGAATTCTTTGAACGCTGGGGCTTCTTCGAACCGGTAGATAACGTGACAATCGAACAATACGGCAGCTGGAACTATAACGTGACTCCCCGCATGATCAGCGAAACCAAGGCCTTCATGGCTCGTTTCCCCGCTCCCCGGCATGCATTCTATTATCTGGAAGACCGCAAGAACGGAGATGTGGGGATAGACAACTACAAAGTGGGCGATGTAGGGCACTATTCGCAGTTCAAGAACAACCAGAAAATCAGCAAGACTCCTAAGTACAGCCGTTCGGGACAGCGCATCTCCATCAGCAACGGTGACGAAGCGGTTGCCTTTGAAGTGAAGAAAGGAGACAAGCTCCTGTTTTTCTCCAACTTCCTCTCCTTCGAGGTTCCTTCCTCCATAGCTCTGGAAGGTTGCAGCATTTATGCCGTACAGGCCGATGGTCATCGCAAACAAGTCATGGCAGAGTAACAGCCAAGAACGATCTACCAGTTCGAGTAGGAGAAAATTCGATCTCTCACACCACCACGCATGCCGTTCGGCACGTGGTGGTTCCTTAGTTACAAGGAATCTTACATTTCAAAGGAATCAATTTCTCCCGCCACCTCCCCCTACGGGTACTCCTCCCGGAGGAAAATAAAGTTACTCTCATTAATCATTTTCAGTTGACAATTAATATGATTTCAGCCCCTTATGAAGAATAACTGCTCGTTGTTCGGGTGAAACCTTACTTTCGCGAATAAATATAAATGCATCGGTACGCATGCTTATATCACCTTGATAACTAAATTCAGATAATGCATACCCATTCCCGGTATATCTACAAGGCATGCGAAGTGAATTACGCTTGGGATCATAATAGTAAAAACAAAGAAAATTCTTTTCCATGCACCCCTTTTCCAGACTGTTATCAATTGGATACTTTAGCTGTAAGATGGCAGAATCAGCCAAGCTAAGAATCTCTCCTATACCGACAGTAAACCCTATATTAAAATAGGAATCACCATAATATTTTTGAAAATAGTATCCCATTGAATAAATATAAGGATAAATGTTAGAAGTGTTTTTTTTATCCGTATGCCCCCAATGGGCTGAAACTGTAGCAATACAGTCGTCTGCCAAACAATGGCGCATAAACCATTGTGAATTCTGAAACATAAAATAGTCTCTGGACTGAAAATTCCGCAATACCTGTTCCGAAGTTTTTAGAGTATCAAGAAATACCCGTCTTGACAATGTGTAATAAAAAATATCGTAATTGAGGTTTCCCATTACATCCTTCAGATGGCGAGTATTCTTTTCCATGTAAATCAAGGCTTCTTCTGCCTGCATTCTCCCTGCTAATAACCGCATCAGATTGTAAATAATATCCTTATCTGATTCATTGGAAATGGTAGAGGACTGATTGTTCAGTTTGTCATGATACACGCAAATGGTTTCATATAAAGGATTGAAAACTAGTTCGGGAAAAGTAGCATCTACATTGCCTGCTATATATACTTTGTCATTCTCGGAGGCTTTAAGATTGAATTCTCTTAACCATAAGAAGAAATCCGTCATTTGGTCTCCGTTGAAATTGCCAGACATGATTTGCCATTGCACTATCGTTTTACGTAACTTTTCTTCGGGTAATTTGCCTTGTATCAGCAGATTCCAATATGGAGTATAAGTTATAGGAGATTCGAGTAAAACGAGTCGACACTTATTTTCCAGAATCAACTTTTTTATAAGTTCATATTTATAATATTCAATAGTAGAACTACCATGAACACTCTCACCTAATGCTACAACTTTCTTTCCTTCGGATATACTGATATTCTGATATAAATCAACTGTATCCAAGGGAGTTATATAGTCATCCAGCAATTTGTCCGAACAGGTAAGAGTACTCATGAATTTATGACTGATATCCTGCCCATCCGCTAAGATTTCCATACGATCTAACCACAATTTCTGAGCCGGACCTTGAATAGCTTCCATTGCATCATTCCTTTTCAATGAGTCCTCAGTGCCTACCGCAAAGATGCCTACTAACAGACGCTTCGTTTTTTCCAGCGAAAGACGCAAGGTATCAGCACTCCAGTCTTCATGATTAATCATTACTGAGTCTTGCCCTATAACATCCTCATTCTTGCCAATGCGGATACCTTTCAACATACAAGTTGCCAGATTCTTTGTTTTTGCATACAATATAAATCGGGCTTCATTATCAATATCATCAGGTATTAGAAAATCTTGAAAAAAGAGTACTAATAAAGGAGAAGCATGAAGGAATTTATGTATAGAAGGAGATTGTTCTATACATAAAGGATATTTGTCATTTACTAAAGCAGTACTATCAATCCTCATCAATAATTTATCCCCCTTGTGCCATATAAAATCTGATTCTTTATTATAACTAAAGAATAAATTATACTTATCTGTACTTTGCTGAGCAAACACGGAATTGTTTAGTCCTGTGAGTATTAGCAACAAATACAAGTATCTGACGATTTCCTTATCAAACATATTTTCAATTTCATAAAAGAATTATCCCTCATATTGGTACATATTTCCCGCTTCGTTTTCTTATTACCACTTATCATACTTTGTTTGCTTTGTCAAATCAACAGGTAGAGAAATAAGGCCTTTTAGGGTTAATGTTTCATAAGCTAAGGTCTCCAATTATTTTCTATATACTGACTTCCGACTATCTGATAAATCCGCTTTTATCCTAGTATATTATGGCAGGTGCAGTGTCTATGCTGTACAAGCGAACGGAGAACGCAAAACGGTTAACGTGGAATAATATGTTAATACATCCTTATAATCTATCTCTCTATGATAAATCGTTTTGATCTTTGGTGAAAATAGAAAGTCCGGACTTTCAAAAGTCCAGACTTTCCATAGGCATGTCTCTTATATTATACGAGAAGCTATATCAGTTCTTATTAGCACGTTTGCGCTCATTTTCATCTAGAATAACTTTACGCATACGCATGGATTTCGGAGTAACTTCCACATACTCGTCTTCCTTGATGTACTCCAGAGCCTCTTCCAAAGAGAACTGTACAGGAGGAATCAGGCGAGCCTTGTCATCTGTGCCCGAAGCACGGGTATTGGTCAACTGCTTCGATTTGGTAACATTCACTACCAAGTCCTTGTCATGACTGTGCTCGCCTACCACCTGACCGGCGTAAACTTCTTCCTGCGGGAAGATGAAGAACTTGCCGCGGTCCTGCAACTTGTCGATGGCATACGCAAAGGCCGTTCCGCTTGACATGGCGATAATAGAACCATTGGTACGACGTTCTATCGCACCCTTGAACGGCTGGTATTCCTTGAAGCGGTGCGCCATGATAGCCTCACCGCCCGAAGCTGTCAGGACGTTGGTACGCAGACCGATGATGCCTCGTGACGGCATGTCGAACTCAAGGTTCACACGTTCGCCCGTACTTTCCATCTTCACCAAGTCTCCCTTGCGACGGGTCACCATATCGATCATCTTGCTGGAAAATTCTTCGGGAACGTTGATGGTCAACTCCTCAATAGGCTCGTTTTTCACACCATCTATTTCCTTATAGATTACTTGAGGCTGTCCTACCTGCAGTTCGTATCCTTCACGACGCATCGTCTCTATCAACACGGACAAGTGCAGCACACCACGGCCGGAAACAATCCATTTGCCGTCGTCCTCGCTCTTGCGCACACGCAACGCCAGGTTCTTGTCCAGTTCCTTCATCAGACGGTCGTGTATGTGACGTGATGTCACAAACTTGCCTTCCCTACCATAGAAAGGAGAATCATTGATAGTGAACAGCATACTCATCGTAGGTTCGTCGATGGCGATAGGCGGCAATGCCTCCGGATTCTCGTAGTCGCAAATAGTATCACCGATCTCAAACCCTTCGATACCGACCAAAGCGCAGATATCTCCGGAGGAAACTTCCTGCACCTTCACGCGGCCCATACCCTCAAAAGTATGCAATTCCTTTATTTTTGACTTAACAATGCTTCCGTCACGCTTTACCAAAGACACATTCATACCTTCTCTCAAAGTACCGCGATGTACACGGCCTACGGCAATACGCCCGGTATAAGAAGAATAATCCAAAGAAGTGACCAACATCTGCGGAGTACCTTCCAGCCGCTCGGGTGCAGGGATATTTTCCAGGATGCAGTCAAGCAACGCATAAATATTGTCGGTAGGCTTCTGCCAATCCGTGCTCATCCAATTGTTCTTGGCCGAGCCGTAAACAACAGGAAAATCCAGTTGTTCTTCCGTTGCTTCCAGGCTGAACATCAAGTCGAAAACCATTTCATACACTTCCTCGGGACGACAGTTCGGCTTATCCACCTTATTCACGACAACAATGGGCTTCAGACCGATCTGCAAAGCTTTCTGCAAGACGAAACGTGTCTGCGGCATAGGACCTTCAAAGGCATCCACTAACAAGATACATCCATCCGCCATATTCAGCACACGTTCTACTTCGCCTCCGAAGTCACTATGTCCCGGAGTATCAATAATGTTAATCTTAGTGTCTTTGTAGTTGATTGAAACGTTCTTTGAAAGAATCGTTATACCTCGTTCACGCTCCAAATCATTGTTATCCAACATTAATTCACCTGTGCTCTGGTTACTGCGGAAAAGATTTCCGGCCAACAGCATCTTGTCAACGAGCGTCGTTTTCCCATGGTCAACATGGGCAATAATTGCAATGTTTCTAATATTTTGCATATAATACCTATAATTTGGCTGCAAAGTTAGTGATTTTGGATTAGATATATGGTATAGATACACGGCTCTTTCATTTAAAAAATCAACTAAAACAGGAAATAAGCCTTATTTTATAGAGAAAAACGGTAAATTAGCTCACAGCGATACCGAAGCACCGCTTTCGGCGTCTCTCATCGATATTGTTTTTAAAGAGGTGAGGGTGTTAGGTAGCTCTACAGGGAGTTTTTTCATATTTTGCCGTCACTCCGTCACTGCTGTCCTGAAACTCCCTCTCCATCGGCATTTGCGTAGTGACGGCAAGCGTGACGGCAAAGTGACGGCAACTGCTTGCCGTCACGCTCATTTATTCTGATTTTATTACAAATACCATGATAACTTTATAATAATCAATTATTTGTATATTCGTTTATTTTGCGTTTTTCATTGTATGAAAATAACTTTTATTAACGTCGGTTTTAAGCCAATTCGGCACTTTGCTATTCAAAAACCTCTTGTCTGATGACGGATTCTTGCATCCGGTGCCGTGCGTGCTCTTTGATGGGCGTGTAGTGCATCCGGATTCATCCTTTAGGAAGCAGGTATCTTTTCTTTGCAGGGCTTATACTTAATGCGGAAAGGTATCATGTAGAATGCTTGCAGGCCTTATGTAAAGCTTCGTCCCACGTACGTGTGCCCGCCGGTTCAGGCACGTAAACCGACGAGCCCACGTACCTAAACCGGCGGGCACACGTACGTGGGACGAAGTTTTGAATTAGCTGTAAGCATAAAAGGTATAAGGCAGACGAGGATTTATGGTTAATCTTTTTATGGAAATGAAGCAAACAAGTCAAGGATCTAATTCAAAGCTTAAATGAAAGAGCCGTGGCATAGATATGATTTTTTTGCTGAATATCATTGCGGTATAAAAGATAATACCTATCTTTGCAGCCCCGAAAGGGAATATTTATAACCATTTTTAATTAAACATTATGTATTTAGACGCTGCTAAAAAGCAAGAAATCTTCGGCAAATACGGAAAGTCTAACACTGATACTGGCTCAGCAGAGGCTCAGATAGCTTTGTTTTCCTACCGTATTGCTCATCTGACTGAGCACCTTAAGCTCAACAGAAAGGATTATAGTACTGAAAGAGCTTTGACTATGTTGGTAGGTAAACGCCGTGCGTTGCTGAACTACCTGTACGACCGCGACATCAACCGCTACCGTGCCATCATCAAAGAACTCGGCTTGCGTAAGTAATCTACTTGCGACAAACGCATTAAGAAGCGGGAAGTTTTCTTTCGAAAACTTCCCGCTTCTTTTGTGTGCGGCAGGAACCAACAAAGACTTGTGTCTATTCCCACTTGCTCTACTTCGGCGTAGCTTACAATATACCTTACGGAGGGGGCAAAGGAGTCGCAGATAATCCTACATTTATTCTCCGTCCGACAGCTTATACCCCACTTTCGGAATAGTCGCCAGTTCAAGCCGATTGTCTTCTACCAGATACTTCCGGAGTTTGGCTATATAGTTGTTCAGGCTTTGCTCACTGCTCTCCGTAACATAGTCTCCCCACAATTCCAGTTCAATCTGTTCACGGGTGACTGTCCTGTTCAAGTTCAGCGCCAACATCTTCAGCAGCTTACATTCAAGGGTACTCAGTTTCCGCACCGTTTCATCACCTTTCATCAACAGGCTCTCTTCTGCCTTGAGATGAAGCCTACCTACTTCAAGTCCCTTTACACGGAACGTCTTTACAAACCGCTGGATATACGCCAGTAGTTCCACAATCTCGAAAGGCTTCTTCAAGTAGGTTACAGCACCGGCTTCCAATGCCTTCATCACATTCTCGCTTTCCACATGTGATGAAACAATCAAGACTGGAGTTTCCGGCACAATCGCCTTCAATTCGGGCACAACTTCAATCCCGTTCTTCGCACCTATCTCTACATCCAGCACCATGATATCCGGCTGCATCTCTTTCACTACCATTTTGATACCCGCCAACGAAGTCTGATAATGCACTTCATATCCCGAATCTTCCAATGCCAAAGTAACGATATTCCCCAACACCATATCATCATCTACAAACAATACTTTGATTTTATCCATAACCTGCGTTTTTATTTATTATACAAGAGGTATAGTAAAAGCGAACACGCTACCTTCTCCTTCGGCACTCTTCACGGCAATCTTTCCTCCGTGTTCGTCGATGATGTATTTCGATTGCGCCAAACCTATGCCATAACCTTTCCGAATCCGTTCTTCACCACGAGGAACTTGATAGAACTGCTGAAACAACTTCTTCTGATATGCCGGGGCAATGCCCCATCCGTTGTCCTGCACAGATACCTGCAATATACGGCCTGTTACGGATAGAGTAACTTTAACAGCTACCCCGTCATCCGAATACTTCAAAGCATTCTCTACCAAGTTTCTGATGACATTCTCTATATACATGCCGTCGGCAGAGATTTTCACCCCCTCCGGCAATTCACTCACAATCTCTATGCTGTGCGGCTTGGCAGAATAGAGCACATCCATATTACTTTTCACAATCTCTGCCAGATGCAGGATGTCAATATCTTCTTTCTTCAAAACAAGCCGTTTCCTATCCTTGCGTACCGTCACCAGAAGAGATTCTATATTGCATACCAGATGCTTCACCTCCGCTTGACTGATTTCCACCGCTTTCTTCTTTGATACATTCGTTTCAGCAGATTTAAGCCATCCTAAAGTCGCCACTACACTATTCAGCGGGGTTTTCAAGTCATGTACTGTGCCGTTAATGGTATCTTCGCGCTTACGAAGCAAGATTGTTTTACGACGGATTTCCGTTAATTGGAAAAACAAGCAAAGCATAGCCATTACCATGAAGCATGCAGACAAAACTAATATCCATATCTCATTTTTAATAAAGGTTGAAATAGAAATATGCGCCTTTAACTGTACATATTGTAATCCCTTGGTCCCTATTGGGTATAATTCGGAAGAGCAATCTGGTGTTTCGCCATTCAGTCTATCTATTTTTTCTACTATTCTTTTATTACTATCCAGCAAATCAATCTCATAATACAAAAGCTTATCTTTCACTTCACATTTGAAAATACTATCGAGTTTCTGCAAATTTAAAGGAAAACCATCTTCACAAATCCAGTCTTGGGATAATTGCATAAAAGCTTCTGCCCCAGTATCTGCAACTCCCGCCTTTTTTGCCGCATCAAGATTTATAGAATCAGCTTCCATAAAGCCTAAACTATCCAATTCCTGAGGAGTCATTTCCGAAGCACGCTTAATAATCAAGCTTCGTGTTTCTTGGGGCTTTAATCCATCCCTCAAAAGTTGTCGTAGATGCAATTCCTTATCTATAACTATATGTAAGTACTCATCTATTGCAAGCCTCTTTTCATCCACATAATTATTATATAAACTAAGTACATAACCAGCTTGCAAACAAACGATTGCAATAATTGCAACAATTGCTATATAATAGGATTTCTTCATAGATATAATCAAAACTATCTACAAATATAATCAAAGCAATACATATCTTATTATAAAAAGATTATTTTTTTGTTTTAAAGGCTACCAAGTAAAATCCCGTACTTTGCAGTGAACCTAATAAACATAAGTAATGAATACAAAAAGAATAGAAAAACTATCTACAAAAGAGATGTCACAAATTAAAGGTGGAGAAAATAAGGGAAAATGGATTCTTACTTCTGAAGGATGGATTTGGATTGGGTCTCGCGATTTGGGAAGTATCCCTCCTCCTCCATCAAACCCTTAAAAGAGAAACCGGTGAATCTATTTAAATAGTACAGCCCTATTCTGTCTAAACATAGGAGCGGATGCCGAAAAGCTTATGAGTAGGATTAACTCAACATTTACATAAAAATGAAAATTTTAAACATTTTATCAGAAGGCGAAGTTTTCAATGAAGAACAGTCACAGGGCATCAAAGGTGGAAGCAATCTGCTTGCAAACGACAATGATGCTTGGTTCTGCAGTTGCTCCGGAACAGGCGACAACAGTAATGAAAGCTTAGGATGCAATTGCGATAGCGATTCCAGCATCAAGGAACAAGACAAGGACGTCAGTATCCATTAAGCATTCAAGCCTTGCCGGAAAAGGTGATTCCCTATCATTAATTATGATAGGGAATCACCTTTTAGTCCTACCAAATAACATATAAAACCGTTTCGCCCAAACATAAGGAACAACAAACAATCACCTACCATAAAAAAAGTATATGAAAAGCAGCCGTTACAACATATATCACATGCAAGATGATAAATTTTACATCTATCACCAACTGTCTTCTGCCCTAATTCAAGTAGATAAGAATCTTTTTGAAAGTTTGCGCCAATCCGATATAGCACAAATTGAAACCGACACCATAGAACAATTGAGAAAAATGGCACTAATTTGCGACACATCTGTAGAAGAATCGGATCTGATAGTGGCAATGAATAAAAAGGCCCGCTATGCCAACCAAGCAGTCAGAATGACCATAATGCCAACAATGAACTGCAACTTTAATTGCTGGTATTGCTATGAGAGTCATGAGAAAAAAGTCATGACACAAGAAAACATAGCAACAACCATTGCCTTTGCAAAGAATATCATAGAGCAGCAACGCCCCCGGCAGTTCATCATAGACTGGTTTGGAGGAGAGTCTTTGATGTGCTTTAAAAAACACGTTTACACAATATCCAAAGAGATCAAAAAAGCATGCGAGCAAAACGGCATCTCGTTCAAAAACATCATCACGACCAACGGTTATTACATCACTCCCGACATGATAACTTTATTCAATGAAATAGAATTAAATACATTTCAGATAACATTAGACGGAGCAAAAGAATTTCACAACAAGACACGCTTTATGGAGAAAGACAGAAATTCTTACGACCGCATTTGCAGAAACATCGAACTCTTGTGTGCAGGAATCAAAAGGCCGAGCCTGACCTTAAGGTTAAACTATACAAAAGAAAATATAAGTACAATTGATGACATCATCGAAACATTTCCAAAAGAGATCCGGCCACTAATAACCATATCCATGCAAGTGGTATGGCAACAGAAGCATGAAATGGAGAAAGAAATAAAGCTTATATGCCAGAAAGAAAAACTATTCAAAGCCGCCGGGTACATTATAAAAGACAGTTTCTGTGCACATACGCATTCTGCCCTTTCATGCTATGCGGAAAACATGCAACAATATGTCATCAACTATGACATGAACGTATATAAATGCACCGCCAGAGATTTCAACGACAAACGTTTCTCTATCGGGCATATCAGCGCCGATGGAGTTTTCATTCCTACTCCACTATATTATAAATACTACGCCACCCCATCTGCCTTTGAAAATGAGATATGCTTAAAATGCGAATTGTTACCATCCTGCAAATCCGCATGCATCCAAAAAAGGATAGAAGGAATGCAGGTGGCATGCAGGAAAGAGTTTATTGAATCAAACGTGAAAAACAAAGTACATACGTTAGTGAACCGGCTGAAATGAATTCTCCGGAAAAGCATGAAATTCAACAAATAAATCCTAAGGAATAATGAAAAGAATACATTTAGCCTGCCTTCTGTTTTTTTATATTTCCAGCCTGGCCGCACAGCAATTCAACATAACAGGAGTTGTCTCGGACTCTGCCGATAACCCCATAGAGTTTGCCACAATAGCACTTTGGGAGATAAACAAACAAAAAATCCGGAATGGCTGCACAAGCGAAAGCAACGGAAGATTTACTCTCACAAATATTCCACAAGGGAAATATATCCTTTCCTGTCAGTTCTTAGGATACCAGACAAAGACTTTAAAAATCAAAGTAGAACAACATCTCGCCATAGACACCATCAAGCTGCAGGAAGATGCCCAGACATTGGCCGAAGTGGAAATCAAGGCAGACAGAGTGCAGCGAAAAGGCAATGGATTTATCGTCAACATGCAAAATAGCCAGCTATCCAAAGGAAAAAGCGCCATGAACACTCTGAATTTTCTACCCGGAGTCAATGTACATAACAACCAAATCTCCATCAACGGACGGGAAGGAACCATTGTATATATCAATGGCAGAGAGGTAAAGAACTCACAGGAACTACAAATGTTAGATGCGGAAACAATCAAAAACATAGAAATCATTCCGGTAGCAAATGCCGAATACAGGCTGTCGGCAAACGGCGGTATCCTCAAGATAGAAACCCGCAAGACACAAGAGGGAGGAAGCATCGTCATGTTCGGCAATCGCCTCATTACGGACAGCAAAGGTTTGAAGACGGAAATGCTAAACAACACATTCCAATACAGGAAAGGTCGTTGGAGCATTTACAATATGGTGATGGGGGGATTTGGGAATTATCATCCCCAAAACACGGAAAAGACAACTCTCCACAACAATGGCAATTCCACGAGCGGCAAGTATTATTCACGCACCCGTACCCGACTCGCATGGGCCGACATTTTCGATTTGCAATACAACATAAACGAAAGGCAGCAAATTGGAATAGACTTGTCCGTCCAGCAACTCAATGACAGTTTGTTCAAAGAATCTGCAAACAACCTATTTGTGGAGGGAGAAAAGCCCCTCAGTGCAGTCATGAATGGCAACGGCAAAAGAAAATACAACAAACTGGACGCCACGGCAAGTTATCGGAATCGGATAGACAAGAGAGGCAGTTATTTTCAAATCAAGGGTACGTACTCCTATCGGAAAGCATCGACAAACGGAATATATGACTACTCTAAAGAGAAGCTGTCATATCGGGAAACAGAATCAAACAACAGTGTCACAAAGGTGACGCAGATAGAGCCCAAAATCGTTTATCGATTTGCCAACAAAGGTACACTGGCATCGGGGCTGGCGTACACTTATCTTGATGACGATAATGACATTGCCTTTTTATCCAATGCCAGCGGACAATGGGACATCGTGCCCAACAGTGGAAAGAACTACAAAATGCGGGGAAACGACTATGCCGCATACCTCAATTACAGCCTGCCATTCCATAAAAAATGGTGGACAAGCGCCGGTTTGCGTTATCAAAAAGATGTGCTTCGATATCATGCGGAAGGAAATGCCACAATTAAAAAGAATTACCAAGGAATATATCCAACTTTCACACTTTCCTATCTACTGCAAGAGAAGAAGAAGCGAATGCTGAGCTTGTCTTACCGTCATTATCACTCACTGCCCAATTTCGGCTATTACTCTCCGGCCCGCATCATCTATTCAGACAACAGTTATGCCATTGGCAACCCTAACATAGACCATGAGCTGTTTCATCTCGCCGAACTGACTTATAGTCATAATGCCCACCTGAATATTATCTATTCATTTAAAGCCGGCAAAGATTTAATCAGAGTACTGACCTTCAAAGATAACGACAACGATATGACTACTTACACGCAACCCGTCAATGCAGGCAATGATTACTTGCACACATTGCACGTGGACTACACGATTCCCATTCGAAAATCATACCATATCCGCCTAAACGGACGGCTGAACTACGAAGACGCAAACTTCGGGAACAATACTTTCAAACAATGGTTCTACACAGCAAACGCAATACTAAACCTCCGGTTCACCCCTACTTGGGGTGGCACTTTATCCGGCAACTATTTCAGCAGGAGGAAATATGCGGATTACAAATACCAAGAAAATTATGGTATAGACATTGGCATGGATAAATCCTTCTTAAAAGGAAAGCTTTTAATCAACTTACAGGTCCACAACCTATTTACTCCTGCCAGCCGCATAACGACTGTCTCGCCTAATATACTCACTTCTTATGCACTGAACAGAAATCCCAAGACCGAGTTTATCGTCGGAGTCACTTACCGCTTCAATACAGGAAAGAAAATAAAGAATATTTCCATTATAAAAGGCAGCTCGTTCGACAAATCTTCAGCAGAACAATAAATATGATTATAACAAGCCAAATGAATTAAAATATTTCACAGTATGTGGACTACATGGTAACTATAATATAAGGCTCTACGACCATACAAAGAAATATCATTTTGTGGTTGAATCTCTAGGCTATAAAACAAAAAAAACAATCTGAAAGAAATACCGGAAATATGGAACGACAAATCTTTCTCCGGCAACTGTAATGTATATATCCCATTAGATAAAGCGGAAGATACAAAACAAAGATACGGATAAAGGAACATTTAATGAGGCTTGAATGATATGAAATTTCCTCTTTACATACAGCACGACGCCATGCAGTGCGGCATTGCCTGCCTGCAAATGATATGCAAGTACTACGGCAAGGAATACACCCTTGCCCGTCTCTCCGAGCTATGTTTCGCCACCAATGAGGGGGTCTCCATGCTCGGCATCAGCCAGGCGGCAGAGAAGCTGGAGCTGCACACCGTCTGCGGACGTGCCACCACCGATCAATTGGGCAAAGTGCAACTGCCCTGCATCGTGTATTGGAACCAGAACCACTTCGTGGTGCTCTACAAAGTAAAGAAAACCCGGAAAGGCTGCCGTTATTACGTTGCCGACCCCGGCAAAGGACGAGTGGAATATACCGAAAAAGAATTCAAGGACGGTTGGCTCAGCACCCAATCCAAAGGCGAAGAAAAAGGGGTAGCCATGTTCCTCAACCCTACTCCGGCATTCGAGAGTCTGAACGATGTGGCAGAGGAACATAAAGGACAACGTTCCTTCAGTTTCCTCTTCGGCTACATCAAACAACACAAGAAGTATTTCGGACAGATTCTTCTCGGACTGATCGTGGGCTGCCTCATTCAGTTGGCAATGCCTTTCCTCACCCAGGCCATCGTCGATGTCGGCATCACCCACCAGAATCTGACGCTCATCTGGCTGATACTTTTAGGCCAGTTGGTGCTCACCATCAGTCGGACCACCGTCGATTTCATACGTCGATGGTTGTTGCTGCACATCAGCATGCGCATCAACATCTCGCTGGTATCGGATTTCTTCATCAAACTGCTGAAGCTGCCCATGTCCTTCTTCGATACCAAACTGATGGGCGACCTGCTGCAACGTATGGCCGACCATAAGCGTGTGGAACAGTTCCTTACCACACAGACTCTCTCGGTGATGTTCTCCCTGCTGAGTTTTGTCGTATTCGGCATCGTCCTGTTCTTCTATGACTGGCTGATATTCGTCCTTTTCCTCGGTGGCAGTATCCTCTACGGGGGGTGGATAGCCATGTTCCTAAGCCGCCGCAAAGTATTGGACTACGAACTGTTCGAGAAACAGGCCGTGAACAACACCAAGACCTACCAATTCATCACCTCCATGCAAGAAATCAAGCTACAGGATTGTGAACAACGCCGCCGGTGGGAGTGGGAAGATGTGCAAGCCGATCTCTTCGACGTGCAGATGAAAAGTTTGAAACTGCAACAGCAGCAGGAGGCGGGGAGCATCTTCATCAATGAAGCAAAGAATATCGTCATCACCGTAGTGGCGGCCGCAGCCGTGATACAAGGCAGCATGACACTGGGCATGATGCTTGCCGTGCAATACATCATCGGGCAGCTCAACAGCCCCGTAGAACAGTTGATGAAGTTCCTCTATTCCTTGCAGGATGTCAAGATAAGCCTGGAACGTATCAACGAAATTCACAACATAAGGAATGAAGAAAGCCCGGAACGGCGACTGACAGTTCTTAACAAAGAGGACAAGGACCTGAAATTCGAGAATGTCAGCTTCAAATACGACCCGCATAACCCGCAGTGGACATTGGAGGGGATAAACTTCACCATTCCCTATGGAAAGACCACCGCCATAGTAGGTGCATCCGGCAGCGGAAAAACCACACTACTGAAACTGATGTTGGGGTATTACCCCGTGCCGCAGGGCGAGGTCAAGATAGGAAATACCAACCTCGACCATTTTGACTTGAAGTGGTGGCGCCGCCAGTGCGGAGTAGTGATGCAAGACGGGGTTATCTTCTCTGAAAACATCGGCCAAAACATAGCCGTGGATGACGGGGAGATGAGCTTCGACCGTTTGAAGCGTGCCGTAGAACTGGCCAATGTCAAGACATTCGTCGAAAGAATGCCGCTGAAGTACAGCACACAAATAGGACCGGACGGCGTAGGCTTGAGCCAAGGGCAGAAACAGCGTATTCTCATAGCACGCGCCATCTACAAGAATCCGCAATACATATTCCTGGACGAAGCCACCAATGCGCTTGATGCCGAAAATGAACGTGTCATCGTGGAAAACCTGCATGACTTCTACTTGGGACGTACCGTAGTCGTAGTGGCACACCGCCTCAGCACGGTGAAGGATGCCGACCAGATTATCGTCATGGACAAAGGGCGCATTGTAGAAACAGGAGATCACGCCTCGCTCATCCGGAAACAAGGCGCTTACTACAACTTAGTAAAAAATCAGCTGGAATTAGGAAACTAAAAGCATAGGAGAATAAGTTATGACTGAATATGACAACATAGAACTGCGCAGCGAGAAAGTACGGAATATCATCGGCAGAGTACCTCCCGAGTTGGCTACAGGTGGCACTGTCTATATTGCCTTCCTGCTCTTCGTCCTTTTCATTGCAGCCGCAATCATTCCCTATCCCGAAAACATACGCACCGGGATTATCGTGACATACAAAGATAGGCAGCATATTCAAGCGGAAGCTTATATCCCCTACCGCTTCATCAACCGGATAGAAGACGGTACAGATATTATCGTGGAAATGGAGGGATTCACCGCCCAAAGATATGGCTACAACAGTGGGGTAATTGAAGCGGTAGAAGACAGCCTCATCAGCCGGAACGGTACTAATTATTTTCGTGCATATCTTACTCTGAAAGTTCCCTTTAAGTATGATGTAAAATGGAATATGCAAGGCGTCGCCACGATTACAATCTCGGACAAGAGTATCCTTCAATATATGTTAGGAAAGTAGCCGAGTAGCCCGAATGACTGACAGCCGGTAATACCAACATTCAACTTTTTACCTTCATATTGTTGCACCAACTCAAAGTTTATCTTATTTTTGCGGTTTAACAGCTATAAATTATAACCTTTAGACTGAAAACACTATCATTATGGATACAAGTAAGATTGTAGGAGAAAAAATCAAGTCACTCCGCGAAAGCCAATCCATCAGCATGGAAGAGTTGGCGCAACGTTCAGGACTCGCCATCGAGCAGATTGAACGTATCGAGAACAATATAGATCTTCCGTCATTGGCTCCACTGATTAAAATAGCCCGTGTATTAGGCGTGCGCCTCGGTACTTTTCTGGACGATCAGGATGAGATGGGGCCGGTGGTATGCCGCAAGAAAGAAGCGCAAGACAGCATCAGTTTCTCCAACAACGCCATCCATAGCCGCAAGCACATGGAATATCATTCCCTCTCCAAGTCCAAGGCCGACCGTCACATGGAACCGTTCATCATCGACGTGTCTCCTACGGATGATACGGACTTTGTTCTCTCTTCACACGAAGGAGAGGAATTCATCATGGTTATGGAAGGTGTAATGGAAATCAGCTACGGTAAACACACCTATCTGCTTGAAGAAGGAGACAGCATTTACTACGACTCCATCGTTCCGCACCATGTACACGCCTACGAGGGACAGGCAGCAAAAATACTTGCAGTGATTTATACACCCATTTAATTTTGAGTTTTGAATTTTGAATGATGAATGACCCTGCGGTATGATAGCGCAGCAATTCATCATTCAAAATCCAAAATTCAAAATTCCCAAACATCATGTTATACGAAAGAACGCTCGGCCAATGGCTGGAACATTGGGCAGAAACTACACCTGACAAAGAATACATTGTTTACTCGGACCGTAATCTCCGCTTTACATGGAGCCAGTTCAACCACCGGGTGGACGACATGGCAAAAGGACTTATCGCCATCGGAGTGAAACGGGGAACACACGTCGGCATCTGGGCCGCAAACGTGCCCGACTGGCTGACTCTTCTTTATGCCTGCGCCAAGATAGGTGCCGTCTATGTAACGGTAAACACAAACTATAAACAAGCCGAACTGGAATATTTGTGCGAAAACTCGGACATGCATACTTTGTGCATCGTCAACGGCGAGAAAGACAGTGACTTCGTACAGATGACTTACACCATGCTTCCGGAACTCAAGACCTGCGAACGCGGACATCTGAAAAGCGAACGCTTCCCTTATATGAAAAATGTCATTTATGTGGGACAGGAGAAGCATCGGGGCATGTACAATACAGCCGAAATACTGCTCTTGGGCGACAACGTGGAAGACAGCCGCCTGGATGAGCTCAAAAGCCAGGTGACCTGCCACGACGTGGCAAACATGCAATACACCTCCGGTACTACAGGATTCCCCAAGGGGGTAATGCTGACACACCATAACATTACCAACAACGGTTATCTGACGGGTGAACACATGAAGTTCACCGCCGATGACAAGCTATGTGTCTGCGTGCCGCTGTTCCACTGTTTCGGTGTGGTACTCGCTACCATGAACTGCCTGACACACGGTTGTACAGAGGTGATGGTAGAGCGTTTCGACCCATTGGTCGTATTGGCCTCCATCCACAAAGAGCGCTGTACGGCACTCTACGGCGTGCCTACCATGTTCATAGCCGAGCTGAACCACCCGATGTTCGAAATGTTCGACATGTCCAGCCTGCGCACCGGCATCATGGCAGGTTCTCTCTGCCCCGTGGAACTGATGAAACAGGTAGAAGAGAAGATGTACATGAAAGTCACCAGTGTTTACGGTCTGACCGAAGCCTCCCCCGGCATGACCGCCACCCGCATAGACGACCCGTTTGATGTGCGCTGCAATACAGTGGGACGTGATTTCGAATATACGGAAGTGAAAGTCATCGATCCGGAAACCGGAGAAGAATGTCCTGATGGAGTACAGGGTGAAATGTGTAACCACGGATACAATACCATGAAAGGATACTATAAAAATCCGCAGGCCACTGCCGAAGTGATAGACAAAAACGGCTTTTTGCATTCCGGTGATTTGGGCATAAAGGATGAGGACGGCAATTACCGTATCACAGGACGCATCAAGGACATGATTATCCGTGGCGGAGAAAATATCTATCCCCGTGAAATTGAAGAATTCCTTTATAAGCTTGAGGGGGTAAAAGATGTCCAGGTAGCCGGCATTCCTTCCAAGAAATACGGTGAAGCCGTAGGCGCTTTCATCATCCTGCATGAAGGAGTGGATATGCACGAGTCGGATGTGCGCGACTTCTGCATCGGTAAAATATCACGCTACAAGATTCCCAAATACATTTTCTTCATCAAGGAATTCCCCATGACCGGAAGCGGAAAGATTCAGAAATTCAAACTGAAGGACCTGGGATTGCAACTTTGCAAGGAACAGGGAATCGAAATTATATAAAGCCCCAATAAAGGCTCGGAACACAAATTACACGAATTACACAAACCATACCTTTTAATGACTATTGATAATCAGCGATTGTCCGGTCCGTTTCTTTGCGTAACTTGTGTAATTTGCGTTCTTCCATCAGCATTGATACACCTTCGTTAAACTTCACTCCTTTTCCGGATATTTCATATTCTCCTCTTTCATCTGCTCCAATACCTCATGCAGATATTTGGCAGATTCCCATTTTGCCATAGGCAGGTCGTGAAGCAGGTAATTGCCGCAGTCTTGCGGAGCGGCACCGGGAACCTCCCCTTCATACTCGGCCACGAAACGGAAAGTGTCCTGCATCAGGGAAACGATATCCTGCGGCTGCAGGTCACCTTTCATCAGCAGATAGTTACCGGTAAGGCACCCCATAGGCCCCCAATAAATGATCTTGTCCTGCCACTGCGGTTCATTGCGCAGATAAGTGGCAGCCAGGTGTTCGATGGTATGCAGAGCACCTTGTCCCAAAGCCGGTTCACGGTTGGGCTCTTTCATGCGAATATCAAAAGTGGTGATAACTTCTCCGTTCACTTCATCCTTACGTGATACGTAAATACCGCGCGACAGGCGGATGTGGTCAATTGTAAAACTGGGAATCTTCTTCATGATCTATAGTTTGATTGTTTTAAAAATTAATTTATCGACTCCGGCAAGGTGGAAAGGAAGGTCCATGTCGTAAGAAATGAACGTTCCGCCATTATTCCCCAGAAATCAGCATATTGGGCGGAATGGTCTTCCACACCCGGCGTATCACTGATGATACGGAAACTCAGACAAGGAATGCCGTAGAGATAGCAGGTCTGCGCAATGGCAGCGGACTCCATATCGACGGCAAGGCCGGCAGGGAAACGCTGTTTGATGGCATCCAGTTCGGTCCGGTTGGTAATAAACTGATCGCCGGTACAGATCAGCCCGCTATGGATACGGCTCTCCAGTCCGGCATCGTTCAACGACAAAGCATGCTTCAGTAAGGAAGGGCATCCTTCATAGGCGGCAGGAAACCCCTGTACCTGTCCGTACTCGTTACCATCCCCACACCAGACATCATGGTAAACCAGCCGTTCGCTCACCACTACGTCCGTCACCTTCAGGCAAGCGTCAATGCCGCCTGCCACACCGGTGCTGATGATACAATCCGGAGAAAAACGCCGTATCAGCTCCGTAGTTCCTATCGCTGCACTTACCTTTCCGATGCCGCATTGTGTAAGTATCACCCGGTTGGCACCCAACACACCTTCCACATAACGGAAACCACCGTCATCCCTCTCTCTCTTCTCCTGCAAACGCCCCGCCAGCTGGCGGTGTTCACTGTCCATCGCACTGATAATGCCTATCGTCATTTTACAGATTTATGATTTACAATTTATGATTTTTAATTCTTCAGGAGAGCAAAGGTACAACATTTCTACCGATAACAAGACAATAACAATCTGCATTTCACTATCTTTGTCCCCATAATTCATCATTCATAAATTTATAATTCATAATTCATGAAGAAGATTCTTCCCGATTTGATTGCCATCCTGGCATTCATTCTGATTTCTTTCGCCTACTTTTTCCCGGCGGACATAGAGAACCGTATCCTGTTCCAGCACGACATGGCAGCCGGAGCAGGTGCCGGACAAGAAGCCAAAGAGTACTACGAGCAAACCGGTGAACGCACCCGATGGACCAACTCCATCTTCGGCGGTATGCCGACATACCAGATAGCGCCGTCCTACGACTCGGCCAAACCATTGCAATGGGTACAAAAAGCATATCAGCTGTTTCTGCCCAACTATGTCTGCCTGACCTTCATACTGATGCTGGGCTTCTACATACTGCTGCGGGCATTCGGCATACCGGTGTGGCTGGCCGGATTAGGAGGAATCATGTGGGCGTTCTCGTCCTACTTCTTCATACTGATATCCGCCGGACACATCTGGAAATTCATCACCTTGGCCTACGTACCGCCTACCCTGGCCGGTATTGTCCTGGCTTATCGGGGAAAACTGCTGGCGGGAGGCATCGTCACCGCCATCTTCATTGCCCTGCAGGTTACATCAAACCACGTGCAGATGTCCTACTACTTCCTGTTCGTCATCCTCTTCTTCGTAGGGGCCTATTTTGAAAGCGCGTGGCGGAACAAGACATTACCGCAGTTCTTCAAGGCAAGCGCCGTACTGGTGGTGGCAGCCCTCATCGGCGTGGCAGCCAACCTGTCGAACCTGTACCATACCTATACATACAGCAAAGAAACCATGCGCGGCAAGAGTGAACTGGTCCAGACCGGAGATGCCGCCAAGCAAACCAGCAGCGGACTGGACCGCGATTACATTACCAACTGGAGTTATGGTATCGGCGAAACATGGACATTGCTTGTGCCCAACTTCAAGGGCGGTTCCTCCTCTGCCCCCCTCAGCCAGAGCGAAACCGCCATGGAAAAAGCCAACCCGATGTACAGCAGCCTGTACAACTCGTTCCCGCAATACTTCGGCGACCAGCCCTGGACAGCCGGCCCCGTCTATGTGGGCGCATTCGTCCTGTTTCTCTTCGTCTTGGGATGCTTCATCGTGAAAGGTCCCCTGAAATGGGCGTTAGTGGGAGCCACCTTCTTCTCCATCGTCCTGGCATGGGGCAAAAACTTCATGCCGCTGACCGACTTCTTCATTGACTACGTGCCGATGTACAACAAGTTCCGCGCCGTATCGTCCATCCTTGTCGTAGCAGAGTTCACGATTCCCCTGTTGGCAATCTTTGCCTTGAAGCGAATCTTGGAAGAACCCGGTGTATGGAAAGAAAACAAACGGGCATTCGGCATCAGCCTTGCGCTGACCGCAGGTGTGGCCTTGCTGCTTGTTGTGGCACCGGGCAGCCTCAGTTCGGGCTTTGTACCCGCACAGGAAGCACAAATGCTGCAAAATGCCGTTGACGGACAGATGATACCTGCCAGCGAACTGTCCGGCATTCTCGCCAACTTAGGAGAGATGAGAGGGGCACTTGTCAGCGCAGACGCATTGCGGAGTTTCATCATTATCTGTATCGGATGCGCATTGCTATGGTTCTATATGGCAGGCAAACTACGCCAATCACTGACCATTGCCGGAATTACGGTGCTTTGTCTGGCAGACATGTGGACTGTCAACAAACGTTACCTTCACGATGACCAGTTCGTGCCCCGCTCCATCCAGACGGAAACCTTTAACAAGACCCCAACCGACGAACTGATCCTGCAAGACAAAAGCCTGGATTACCGCGTACTGAACTTTGCTGCCGCCACGTTCGACGAAAACAACACCGCCTACTGGCATAAGAGCGTAGGCGGGTATCACGCCGCCAAGCTGCGCCGCTACCAGGAAATGATAGACCATCACATCAAACCCGAGATGCAAGCCGCCTACGGAGCCGTTGCCGCTGCCGGCGGTGAAATGGACAGTGTGGATGCCGCTAAGTTCCGTGTATTGAATATGCTGAATACCAAATATTTCATTTTCCCTTCCGGAAAGCAGGGACAGACCGTTCCCGTCCTCAACCCGTATGCATACGGTAATGCCTGGTTTGTGGACAAAGTGCAATATGTGGATAATGCCAACCAGGAGATTGAAGCCTTGAACAGCATTCTTCCTACCGAGACGGCCGTAGTCGATGCACGTTTCAAGGATGTCCTGAAAGGAGCGACCGCAGGTTATCAGGACAGTCTCTCTACCATCCGCCTGACAAGCTACGAGCCGAACCGTCTGGTTTACGAGACGGAAAATGCCAAAGACGGCATTGCCGTATTCTCCGAAATCTATTATCCGGACGGATGGCAGGTAACCATCGACGGAAAACCGGCAAAGATTGCCCGTGCCGACTATATCCTGCGCACCATGTACGTTCCCGCCGGCAAGCATACCATCGAAATGCGCTTCGACCCGACAAGCCTCCATGTAACAGAAGGAATCGCCTACGGTGCGCTGGCACTATTGGTGATCGGTGTCATAGCCATAGTGCTGATAGCCCAAAAGCGGATGAGGACAACACTGCAATAATCTTGCAGGCTATGTGTAACCGAATCATCAGCCAGCTGTGAGAGAAACAGATGTGAAAATGCCGTTTCTGCCCTCACGGGCAAAAACGGCCACAGTCAATAATACATGAAAAAACGCTATTTAGAGAGAGTCTTTTCTATACCCGGATTATGTGATTCTTGTACAAAGATAGGGGATGTGGGAATGGATAAAAAATCAAATCTACAGAAAGGAAGATTTTACCGACGAATTACCTTTTCAGTAATCTGCGGGTAAGGTAATGTACAGGATACCATACAGAAAGAAAACCAACAGCTATCACCGTTATAAAGACCAGCAACACATCCGTGAAGTGTACACTGACCGGATAGGCATCGACTACGAAACTGCCTCCGGCACCCAAAGTTATAATGCCGAAACGCTGCTGAAGAAAGCAGAGCAACAATCCCGAAAGGATACCGGCAAGCGCACCGAACACGGATATCAAGCGGCCTTCGAAGAGGAATACGCGGGCAATCAGCCTGTCGTCCGCACCGAGATTCCGCAAAGTGTCCACATCTTCGCGCTTATCGAGAATAAGCATGGACAGGGAGCCTATCACATTAAAACAAGAGATGGCAAGAATGAAAGTAAGGAAAAGATAGGAGATGAGTTTCTCTATCTCCATGATGCGGAACACGTCGGCCTGCTGTTCATAGCGGTTCTGTACCGAAAACCCATTCCCCAAGATGCGGGAAATCTTCTTCTGTACAGCATCCGGACTGGCATCCGGTTTCAATTTCAGCTCAATAGCGGACACTTCCGTGTCATAGTTGAACAAACGGCGGGCAAAATCAAGGGAAGTGAGGATATAGTTCGCATCATACTTCTGCTGATTCACGATAAACACCGCACCCGGTGAAAAAAGATAATCACGGTTGAAAGAAGCGGAAGGATTGGCCATGTTTACCCGCACATTACGCTTGGGGGCATACACTTGGAGGGGATCGACAAACTGAATGCCCGTGCCCAATTCGGATATCAGCTCCACGCCTAGAATACCGTAGTCGACCGCTTCGTCATGCAGGATAAATTTTCCGGTACCATACAACAGGCTGTCAATGGAGGTCAATTGCTCGAAGTTGTCATCCACACCCTTGATCACCGCCATGGCCTGGCGGTCCTTGTACTGCACCATGGCATTCTCTTCCAGCGTCTCGGTCCAGACCTCTATCTCCGGCAAGGCCCTCACCTCCTCAAAGGCACTCCCGCCGGGAGAAAACACCTTTCCTTCACGGACGGTGATCTTCAATTCCGGATCGAAAGCCGTAAAGAAACCGGCCACCATGTCCTGAAAGCCATTGAACACAGAGAGCGTACATACCAACGCCAATGTGGCCAACGCTACCCCGCACACCGAAATGCCGGAAATGACATTAATGGCATTATGCTTCTTCTTGGAGAAGAGGTAGCGCCTGGCTATGTAGAAAGGAAGGTTCACTTCAGCGATTCATCTATTTTATTTCAGCAATTCATCTATCTTTTCAAGATAGTCCAACGAATCGTCCACAAAGAACTTCAGTTCGGGAACGATACGGAGCTGATGCCGCACACGGGTCCCCAACTCGTAGCGGACAGACTTCATGTTGGCATTAATATTCTTTATCATCTCCTCGCCCTTCTCCGAAGGGAAAATACTGAGATAAGCACGTGCCACACTCATATCGGGACTGATGCGCACGGCACTGACCGAAACCAGCACTCCCGGCATGGACTTGGCTTGTAACAGAAAGATTTCGCTCAATTCCTTCTGAAGCAAGCGGGCTATTTTATTCTGACGGGTTGTTTCCATAAATTCTATTTCTTTATTTTAATGACAAAGTTACGTAAATATATCACTTGACTGCTACGTTTACAGCTTTTTTATAATCGTCAATCCGTCACGCAAGGGAAGAATCACTTTTTCCACCCGCTTGTCCCGCGCGACGAGATCGTTGAAAGCTTTGATGCCGATCGTTTGCAGGTCTTTACCATGAGGATGCTCTTCAAGCACATGCCCATCCCACAGGGTATTGTCAGCTATGATATACCCTCCGTCGGAAAGGCAGTTCAAAACCATCTCATAATAATCGATATATTTACGCTTGTCGCCATCAATGAAAGCAAGGTCGAAAGCCAGGCCAAGCTTGGGAACCAAGTCCAAAGCATCGCCTATATACAACTTGATCTTATCCGAATATGCCGAGTTTTCCAACCATGGACGAGTAAAGTCTTCCTGCTCGTCATTGATTTCGAACGTATGCAGCATTCCCCCGTCCGGCAAGCCTTCGGCCATGCACAAGGCAGAATAACCGCTATACGTACCTATTTCCAATATCTGCCGGGGACGTATCATCCTGACAAACATCTTAAGCATGCGCCCCTGCAAATGGCCGGACGCCATACGGGGATAAAGCAATTTGAGATGCGTGTCACGATAAAGGGCTTTCAGATACTCGCCTTCTTCATCAATGTGCTGCAGGATATATTCGTCTATTGACATGGCAAATGAACGAGCCTCATTATTACAAATATCTGTTGCTGTTGGGAAGTACACTCTCAGTAGCATGCTTCAAGGCATCTTCCACCACGTTGATTTCAAGGAAAGACGTCTGTGTGCCGGCCTTGCCGCTACTCAAATAGCCTACCATGTCGGTGGGTTGCAAACGGCCTTCCTTCAGCAGGCGGCGCAGGGCAGCGAAATAATACTCCTGTCCATTGGCAAGTTCGGGCATGTAAATGGCCTCTACACCGTATGAAAGGGCAAGGTGACGCATGGTCTTTTCCTTATAGCAGATGGCAAGTACCGGATACTTTCCACGGAAAGCGGCAAGGTTGCGGGCGGTGCGTCCACTATAACTATCGGTAATGATGGCACGGATTTTCAGTTTGGAAGTAGCCTTTACCGCCTGCTTGGCAAGGAAAGCGGTTACGTCATTGCTGTTCTCGTCCAGCGGAATGCGGATGTCGTTGTCCGACATCTTGTCTTTCTCAGCCTGGGCAGCCACCTTGGTCATTGTCTTGACGGCTTCTACCGGGTATTTACCGTATGCGGTCTCGCCACTCAGCATCAAAGCATCCGTACGATAGTAAATGGCATTGGCAATATCCGTCACCTCCGCACGGGTAGGACGCGGATTGGAAATCATGGTATGCAGCATTTGAGTGGCCACAATTACCGGCTTCTTGGCGAGGATACACTTGCGGATCAGCAAACGCTGGATACCCGGGATGCGTTCCTGCGGCACCTCAATGCCCAAGTCTCCACGGGCCACCATCACACCGTCGGCCACTTCAAGGATTTCATCGATGTTGTCAACACCTTCCTGGTTCTCAATTTTGGCAATGATACGGATATCACTGTCATGAGCATCCAAAATGGCCTTTATGTCGAGGATATCCTGCTTATTGCGTACAAAAGAGTGGGCAATAAAGTCGATATCCTTTTCAATTGCATAAAGAATATTTGTACGGTCCTTCTCTGTCAAAGAAGGCAAGTTGATGCGTACACCCGGCACGTTTACGCTTTTACGGCTGCCCAGCGTCGCTTCGTTCTGAACTTCGCAAAGCAGGTAGTCGGGACACTTTTCGATGACAACCAGTTCCAGGTCACCGTCATCAATCAGGATATGGCCGTCTATATTCAAATCGTGTACAAAGTTGGGATAGGAAACAGCAATACACTCACGGGTCGTTTCCCGGTCGGGATCACCCACTACTTTCACACGGTCTCCTACTTTAAAAGGGATAGGTTCGGCAAGTACGGTCGTACGTACTTCAGGTCCTTTGGTATCCATCAGGATAGCAATACGGTTGGATACTGTACGGACATTGTTGATCAGTTTCTCGGCTCCTTCACGCCCCAAATGCGCTGTATTCATACGCACCACGTTCAGACCGGCGTTGAACAACTCTTTGATAAAGTCCACATCACAGCGTTGGTCCGAAATGGTAGCAACGATTTTCGTTTGTTTCAATAACATAATCTTATTTAATTATGAATTATGAGTTTTGAATTATGAATGACCTCGCGGCGTTCCATAATCCATACTTCACAATTCTTCATTCACAATTCTTTTTCATTCTTTCAGCGCTTCCAGCGCCAAGCGGTAGGAGTTCAACCCGAAACCGCAGATCACCCCTTTACAAGCGCACGCAATCATGGAAATATGCCGGAACGACTCGCGGGCATGTACATTAGAGATATGCACCTCAATCACCGGAGAAGTGACCGAACGGATCGCATCTTGCAGAGCAATGGATGTGTGCGTGTAAGCACCCGCATTCAAAATAATGCCGTCCACATCAAAACCTACTTGCTGTATCTTGTCTATCAGCTCTCCTTCGACATTAGACTGGAAATAGTCAATATCTACATCCGCATATTCTTTACAAAGTCCGGCAAGATAGTCTTCAAAAGTAACGCTGCCATAAATAGAAGGTTCACGTTTACCCAACAGATTTATATTGGGGCCGTTAATTATTTGTATCCTCATAACACATTTTTTTATACCTTTGTTCCAGAAAACACCCAATCAGGTTGCAAAGATAGTGCAAGCCGGATACAGAAGCAAATTTATTTGCACTCTGCTGGGGCGCAGCCTACTTTCGCGGGGCAAAGGTAGAAAAAAGAAATGGAATCAGAAGAAAAAGCAACGAATAAGGAGAAGCAGGCATTGATAATCAGGAAGTATAACCAATATCTGAAATTGGAGAAATCGCTTTCACCCAATACGCTGGATGCTTACCGGACTGATTTGGAAAAACTGCTGCGCTTTCTGGAGGCTGAAAAGATAGACATCCTTGCCGTTACCCTGGACGACCTGCAACGTTTTACAGCCGGACTGCATGACATCGGTATCCATCCAAGGTCACAGGCACGCATATTATCGGGCATCAAGTCCTTCTTCCATTTTCTTGTCCTCGCCGATTATCTGGAAGGCGACCCCAGCGAATTGCTCGAAGGCCCCAAAATAGGATTCAAGCTGCCGGAAGTGCTGACAGTCGAGGAGATAGACAAAATCATTTCCACCGTTGACCTGAGCACCAACGAGGGACAGCGTAACCGGGCCATTCTTGAGACCTTGTACAGTTGCGGCTTACGCGTATCAGAATTATGTAACCTCAAAATCTCCGATTTATATTTCGACGAAGGTTTTATCAAGGTAGAAGGAAAAGGCAGCAAACAGCGGCTCGTGCCCATCTCTCCCCGTGCCATCAAGGAAATCAAGAACTGGTTTGCAGACCGTAACGAAAAGTGGAAAATCAAGAAAGACTTCGAAGATTATGTATTCTTGGCGCGATGGGGCAACGGTATCTCACGCATCATGATATTCCACCTCATCAAGGAACTCGCAGAAAAGGCAGGAATCACCAAAAATATCAGTCCGCACACCTTCCGCCATTCTTTTGCCACCCACTTGCTGGAAGGCGGCGCAAACCTGCGCGCCATACAATGCATGCTGGGACATGAGTCCATCGCAACAACAGAAATTTACACGCATATTGACCGTAACATGTTGAGAAGTGAAATCATCGAGCACCATCCCCGGAACATAAAATACCGCAAAGAGCGAGAAATTCATTAAATTATAATAAATCTGTAGTTCCGGTTAACAATCTATAGGGAGAATTAATATCTTTGCGAAACTATGTCCCCAAGGGATAGTACACAAAAAATGGAATAGACAAATTTCAATTACAAACAATTAATTTATACCTGAAAATGACTAAGAAATTGTATCTGCCTTTGTTAATGGCGTTCGCAGTTGCATTGTTAACATCATGCAGCAGCAAAATGGGTGAATTGTCATCAGATTATTTCACTGTAACCCCTCAAGTCCTTGAAGCCGTAGGCGGTAAAGTTCCCGCCACAATCAACGGCAAATTCCCGGAAAAGTACTTTAACAAGAAGGCCGTAGTAGAAGTAACTCCCGTATTGAAATGGAATGGCGGTGAAGCCAAGGGACAACCCGCTGTATTCCAAGGAGAGAAAGTAGAAGGCAACGACCAGACTATCTCTTACAAGATGGGCGGCAACTACACCATGAAAACTTCTTTTGACTATGTCCCCGAAATGGCCAAGTCTGAACTGTATCTGGAATTCAAAGCAACTATCGGCAAAAAGACTGTCACCATTCCTGCCGTAAAGGTAGCCGACGGTGTCATCTCTACTTCCGAAATGATCGGCCAGACATTGGGCAGCGCCAATCCCGCCAACGGTGACGACGCTTTCCAACGCATCATCAAAGAAAAGCACGATGCCAATATCATGTTCTTGATTCAACAAGCCAACGTACGTGCCAGCGAACTGAAGACCGCCAAAGAATTCGGTAACGAGGTAAAGGACGTAAACAGTGCCGTAAACAAGAAAATCAGCAATATCGAAGTGTCTGCTTACGCTTCTCCGGACGGTGGCATGGACTTGAACACCAAACTGGCTGAAAACCGTCAGAACAATACTGCCAAAATCATTGACAAGGACTTGAAGAAAGCCAAAATTGATGCAGCAGTAGATGTCAATTATACCGCAGAAGACTGGGAAGGCTTCCAGGAACTGGTTTCCAAATCAAACATCCAGGACAAAGAATTGATTCTCCGCGTTCTTTCCATGTACTCTGAACCAGAACAAAGAGAACAGGAAATCAAAAACATCTCTTCTGTTTACAAGACTTTGGCTGACGAGATCCTGCCGCAGCTGCGCCGTTCCCGCCTGACTTTGAACTATGAAATCATCGGCAAATCTGACGAAGAAATCGCCAACCTCGCCGCCACTGATGCCAAGCAACTGAACATCGAAGAGTTACTGTACGCTGCAACCTTGACAACTGATCCTGCCAAGCAAGAAGCGATCTACACCAAAGCCACTCAAATCTACCCGAACGATTTCCGTGCTTACAATAACTTAGGTAAGCTGGCTTACCAGGCAGGCAACCTTGACAAGGCAGAAAGCTACTTCAAAAAAGCAGTTTCCATCAAAGACGCTCCCGAAGCCAACATGAACCTCGGCCTGATTGCTTTGACCAAGGGTGACAAGGCTGCTGCCGAAACTTATCTGAGCAAGGCTTCCGGTTCCAAGGAGCTGAATGAAGCTTTGGGCAACCTGTATGTAGCTCAAGGACAATACGACAAGGCTGTAAGCTCATTTGGTGATACCAAGACCAATAGCGCCGCCCTGGCACAAATCCTGGCTAAGGATTACAACAAAGCCAAGAACACTTTGGCAAGCATCGAGAAACCGGATGCATACACAGATTATCTGATGGCTGTATTGGGTGCAAGAACCAACAACACTTCCATGGTAACAAGTAGCCTGAAGGCTGCCGTTGCCAAAGATCCGGCTTTGGCCAAAAAGGCTGCTTCCGATCTGGAATTCGCCAAGTATTTCACGAATGCAGACTTTATGAATATCATCAAATAATAAAGGTTATCAATGAAAAGGAAGTGCCCGGTATAGAAATATATCGGGCATTTTTTTTTATTCACACCAAAAAGAAGTACTTTCGCAGCAACGTATCAGAAAAAGAAACAAAATGAAGAATATTTATCTCATATACTTTCTAGTTGCCGTTTTGTCTGCCTGTAGCAGCAAAGAAACAAATTCGGTCAGTTTGAGGGGAGAAATCAAAGGACTGGGAACCGACACTCTTTATATATACGGTACGGACAAACTGTATAACCGTACGGATACCTTGATTGTAAAAGACGACAAGTTCTCTGCAATCCTTTCCACTGATACATTGGTATCCACCCGGCTGCAATTCAGCAACGGAACCGAATATCCCCTCTACCTGGACAAGGGAGATAAAATACAGGTCAAAGGTTCTGCTTCTGACCTGACTTCATTGGAGATAATGGGAAACACACCCAATGAAGAATTTACCGCTTTCCAGAAAAGCTTGAAAGGGTTGGGAAAGCCATCCGACAAAGTATTGGAAGAAAAAGCGGAAGCTTTCATCAGCAGCCATCATTCTTCCTTGGTGAGCATCTATCTGCTGGATAAATATTTCGTACAGAAACCTCAACCGGACTTTATCCTTATCAAAAGTCTGACAGACCGCATGACGGGAGAATTGAAAGACCGCCCTTATGTAGATGAACTTCTGGACCGCATTCAAGAAGAAGAGAAAGTATCTATCGGCAAAACAGCTCCTTACTTCCATCTTCCCAATGCAAAAGGTAAGAATATCAGCCGTTCCGATTTCAAGGACAAGTATTTGCTGGTGCATTTCTGGGCGTCTTGGGACCAACCAAGCAGAGAAAACAATACCGGCTTGCGGCAAATTTATAAGAAAGAACAGAAAAGCAAGGATTTTGCACTCTTGGGCATCTCTCTAGACATAGACAAAGATGCTTGGAAAAAAGCCATAAAAGAAGATACACTAAGCTGGGAACAGGTCTGTAACTTCTCCGGATGGGAAACAGGGGCGGTCAAACAATTTGCCATCCAGGCATTGCCCGCCAATATCCTACTCAGCCCATCCGGCAAAATTGAGGGAAAGAATCTGAGTAAAGAAGACATAGAAAAGAAAATCAAGGAAATAGGACAAAAAGAGAAAAAATAATCCTTATGCTCATAAAAGTTTTTGGAGCGGCTGTTCAAGGTATTGATGCAACCCTCATCACTATCGAAGTCAACAGTTCCAGAGGCTGTATGTTTTATCTAGTCGGTTTACCGGACTCGACAGTCAAGGAAAGCCATCAACGTATCATCTCCGCCCTACAAGTCAACGGTTACCGGCTGCCGACCAGCAACATTGTCATCAACATGGCACCTGCAGATATCCGCAAAGAAGGTTCTGCCTATGATCTGCCATTAGCCATCGGCATACTGGCAGCCAGTGAGATTATCCAACCGGAGAAGCTGAGCCGATATTTACTTATGGGAGAATTGAGCCTTGACGGCAGTTTACAACCCATCAAGGGAGTGCTTCCCATCGCCATCAAAGCGAGGGAACTTGGTTTTGAAGGTATGATTGTGCCTCAGCAAAACGCTCGTGAAGCAGCAGTAGTGAATAATCTGAAAGTTTATGGCGTAGGAAACATCAAAGAAGTCATTGAGTTTTTCAATGGCAAACAAGAACTCAATCCAACCTTCATCAATACCCGTGAAGAATTCTATGCCCAACAAACTGACTTTGACCTCGACTTTGCAGAAGTAAAAGGGCAGGAAAACGTAAAACGTGCTTTAGAGGTAGCGGCGGCGGGCAGCCACAATGTTCTTCTCATCGGTGCTCCCGGCAGCGGCAAATCCATGCTGGCCAAGCGCCTTCCTTCGATACTTCCGCCATTGTCATTGGGCGAGAGCCTTGAAACAACCAAGATACACTCCGTAGCGGGCAAACTGGGAAAAGACGGAGGACTTATTTCCAAACGTCCGTTCCGTGATCCCCACCATACCATTTCTACAGTAGCCATGACCGGCGGAGGCAGTTTTCCCCAACCCGGTGAAATCAGCCTGGCCCATAACGGAATTCTATATCTTGACGAATTGCCCGAATACCAACGGAATGTTCTGGAAGTACTCCGACAGCCATTAGAAGACCGGAAAATAACTGTTGCCCGCATCAGGTGCAACGTGGAATATCCGGCAAGCTTCATGCTGGTAGCGTCTATGAATCCTTGCCCGTGCGGATACTACAACCATCCGACCAAGGCTTGCGTTTGCAGTCCGGGGCAAGTACAAAAGTATCTGAACCGCATATCGGGGCCTTTACTGGACAGAATCGACCTCCAAATCGAAGTAACCCCACTGCCTTTCGAGAAAATGGCGGACAACCGTCCCGGAGAATCAAGCGCCACCATACGTGAACGTGTGATACGTGCCCGCCAAATTCAAGAAGAGAGGTATGCAGATATTCCCGGCATCTATTGCAATGCCCAAATGAACAGCAAGTTACTTGCCCTTCATGCCCGCCCGGATGACAAGGGGCTCACCCTACTCAAGAATGCCATGAACCGACTTAATCTTTCAGCACGGGCTTACGACCGTATCTTGAAGGTATCACGTACCATTGCCGACCTTGAAGGTTGCCAATCGATACAGGCAGTACATTTGGCGGAAGCTATAGGATACAGGAATCTGGATAGGGAGGATTGGGCAGGTTAAAAACCTGCCCTCCATTCCATATCAGGATCAAGAGGATATATTGGCCGTTGCACCTTAGTAAAAGGTAACGAAGGCATATCCAAGTTACAGAATCCCGGAGTAAGAGCCATCAAATGAACCGGTGCAATATCACGTAATTCCGGATATAAATAACCCAATTTTACCACCACAATTTTAAAATCCAGTGGATCAAGCCCTATCTCTTTAAAGTCTTGAGGAGTCGTAAATGAACGCCGGCTGTTGATAATTGCAATATCTACCCCTTGAGAACGCACCAAGGCAACACCACGGGAAGTAGAGAGAAGAGAATCCGGCGACAAAGCCTCAACAGTAGCATCCAAAGTCAATGGAGAGCCGAATATAGTATCTTTTTTACCACCTATCGTTAGATGAATGTTTTTTCCGATACCTGTCTCAATACATTGTCGGTAAGCTTCTTCATCCACTAAGCCTGCCACCAATACATTCTTAGCATGACTATTAATCAACGCCTCTATCACTTGAGGGTTATCCCCCGGAGCACCTGCAGTCGTGTTATCTCCCGAATCAGATATAAAGATTGTTTTTTGAGGTAACTGATAAGCACGTTCTATCATTTTATAAATATCACCAGATTCCACATCAAGTTCCATTTGATGCCGTACATCCCAAACATTTTGTGCCAGACTGCATGCCTCTAATCTCGCTTTATCAAGATACACCGAATCTTCAGCTACAACAAATACTTTCATTGCAGACCGAGGAAGATCAGCCCAAGCATATCCCACAAATATGGATACGTCCAAGATTCCTTCCTGCCTCTCTAATGTATCTAATCCCGCATAAATGGAGTGAAGTGGTTCTACTTCTGTAATACTTTTTTCGCCAGGTACCAGAATAGGTATTTCCACATGGGTAATCTGAGGAGATTCATGTTGGCGAAGGACTTTCAGAAGATTCTTAACAGCTCTAAGTTTTGTCTCCTCTCCATCACGATGAGGAGCTGTACGAAATCCCGTCACTAGATTCAATCCCTTCACAAATTCATCGGACAAATTGCCATGAAGATCGAAACTACCACTGATAATAACCTTACTGCCTACAATTGCACGAATTCTCTTTATCAAGTCTGCTTGAGCATCTTCATATCCCTCCACATGTAAAGCACCATGCATATCCATATATATGCCATCCAGCCTACCCGCCTTCTTAATATCTTCCAGGATTTCATTCCTGAACATTTCATAAGCATTTCGCGTAACAATCCCACCTGGCCAAGCATAAGCATGGAGAGTAGGTATTACTTCAACCCCCTCCCCCTTCAAATACTCACTCCACAAACACTTTTCCCCAAACACTTCCTCACCACGCAACACATCGAAACTACTTAAATCCGTAACCAAAGTAGAAAAAGTATTTGATTCATGACGGATACCACAAGTCAAAATACGCAACTTCTTCTCATTGGACCTTTCACCGCAAGATACCATAATAAGTCCCCATAACAATAAACAGATAAACTTCCTCATATATCTCTCATTATATATTTAAAACTATTTCTTTAAACTTAATACAGATCGGTATTTCAAGAAAAACGGAACAATAATTCCAGCCATATTTGACAATGGCAGAACCTCCTCCGGAAGTTCGAATCCCAGACTTTTCATAAACTGTCTCCTTTCCATACAACGTTCATATACAGCTGGATAATTCTTCCGCACTGCACCACGAAGACTATCGTCAGCAATCACAATTCCCTCCTCCATCCGAGAAGACGAAAATCGTGGTGAGCGAGGTATAATATCAATCTGTATATACATTCCGGAATGGATTACTTCCTCAGATCCCTCATAAACCGGAGAACTGAGCCATTCATCCAGATGTATCAGATGTCCCGGATTAAGAGATACCGCAAACTTATCAAAAGGTAACATTTCCGCAATCAGCTGATACAAACTCCCGCCTAAAGTTCCAATCCTCAAATGCCTCAGCCACTCTCGGAGTGCCATAAAATAAGGAACAGCAAATTCCTCAATATAACCTTTGGCAGATTCGGGCAAATCATCTTCGCTTTCAGCTACCCATCCGGCCCGACAAATATTACTTCCCCAATAAGCAATACCTGCAGAACATGGTTCCCCTCTACAAATAGTACTTCCTATAGGACTAGATAATCCATAATGCTGATTGCCATGACTTTTTATACTCATATGACAGGATAAAGGAAAACCATTATAATGAAAGGACTGCATTTGTTCAAAATCTGTCACCCCTGCCTTAAAATTTTCCAAAAGAGATTTCATTGCTTCAGAACCTAACACGTTGGAATACTCGAAAAAAGCCACTTCATAAGGAGACAAATATGTACGCATGCCATAAGACGGCGCAATAAATAAATCTGTAGCATTTACCAATCTATTAGTTGGTACTAAAGTTCTCAGAATATCTACCATATAATTAGGAATATCACTGGCATATAGTGGAGCGTCAAGTTCTGAATCTAAAAAATACTTCCATCCGACCATACCGACATATGATTCTGTACCAATCCCTTCTTCACAAAGAATGGTTTCAAGGCGCCGGCTTGCATTCCGTGGCTGATTCATAAGTGAAAATGTCTGAAAACGCTCGTACCGTAATTCTCCGGCTACATATAAAGGAGATACTCCTAAATGCCCTACACACTCATTACCTACCAAAATCAATGGTTTATCCTTTAACCGCACAATCAACAATGCTTCTTCAAATCTCGGATCGAAATTAGTCAGATACATCAAATTAGCAAAATGTTCCCGGTCACCATAAACTAGCAAATGTGTCAATCCGCGTTGTCTCATCATTTCCTTACAATGTTCCAAACGGCTACTCAGCTCCTCCACCGAGGGAGGAGGCAGAGTTACTGGAGAGGAGTAAACCGGATATTCAATATCTCTAACAATAACTATCGCTTCCATATCTTCTTAAAGCCGAACCACTGTCAGATAATCAATGAACCAATCATTCAAATTCTTCTTGTTAAAAGACATATTATTATCAAATCCACGCCCCTCTGGATTGAATTTTAAAGATAGTGTATGCTTTCCGGCCGATAAATTATGAAATATTACGTGATTGGAATGTGTCCATTCAGCCCAATCTCCATAAGCCTCCAAAATAACCGTCCCATAATCTTTTCCATCCAGGAACAAAGATCTTATTGTACAGAAAGTATCGTGTGGCCCATTTCCATTTGAACCAGTAAAACGGATCATATAATCACCTGGTTCCGGAATTTCAATCTCTATGGAAAGATCAGCTGGTTCGGCAGAATAGTCCTTTACATACCCTTTACCAGAATATCCTTTCTCCTCTGTGGCAACAAAAGAAGATGCTGCAAAGTCTTCCGCCTCATATCTCCTCTCATAAAATGTATAAAGGACAGGATTGGAAAGATCTGATTCAACTCCTTCTTCATCCACTGCACACACCGCATAATACCCGGACTTTTCTTTTCTTAGATTGTAAGGAGACTGCACCTTTTTATCTATCCCCATACCTTTCAGACGATAAGTGACTCCAGGTTGCATAGTCCAATGGATATATTGATTTTCAAGACGTATAACTGGCTCTACTGGAGACCAACAATTACGTGGACCAGCCGCAACTAAATTTATAGTTTCATAACTATCAATATCTTTCACTAGAGATATAACAATATCATACCTACCTCTGGCATCGGATGGTAAAATGTAAGATGCTTTTTGGGCTTTACCATTCACCATAAGAGATGCTATTTTAGTTCCTTCACCTTTTACACTGATATTAAGAATGGCATCACGGTATTTAAAATTTCTCAGTTTAATCTCATTACCTACCCAATCTGGTAACATGGGATTAAAATGTATACCTTCTTGGGACAATTCCATTCCAAAAAGTATACGATAAACCATACCAATATAAGAAGCCACAGACCAAAGTTGACGATTTGAATTTAACGCAGTATTACAATCATACCCCGTATCATAAGTCAAATTCTCTTTGTGTGTTAAGAAAAGAGCCGACTGGCGAACAAGAGATTTCATTAAGTGTTCAGTTACGGTCAAATTCCTTACTTGTTTTGCAGCATACATCAACGGAGTTTGCCATACGGCCCATATACTCTTGTTATGATAAGCAAAATCGTCCGGAATAGTAGGATATAGCACTGCCGCCCCATAAGCATACATTGGGAAATTCTTTACAACTTCACTAATTTGTTGCGGAGAAGCTACACCTAAAATAGAAGCCAGCCCATTTGACATACAACCTACCCGTTGGGAAGCTACATAATCCATAAATTCAGGATACAGATAACAATTGAACAAACCTTTCTCTTTATTCCAAAAATACTTATTTATACTTTGCTTCAGCTTTTCACTGGTAACATGCCATAATTCTTGTTCTTCTACTGATACTTTAAGGGTATTTCCGGCATCTCTCAAAAAACGATAAAGAAACAAATGTAATGCATTGGTTCCGCTAGAAAAAGACTCTCCGATATTTACATTTGTAAACCAATTTGGATAAGTATGTGTACGCCAGTCCATAGAACAGGTCTCCCCTTTGAAGAGATTTACATTAGAATCAAAAGCCACATGTAGGTCCTTTAGTGCTGTATTACGAAGTCCTTCATAGGCCTCTTTCAACCAACCTTTATCTCCGGTTACCAAATAATACTCCCAAGCAGCCATAGCCCATACCACACGGTCTGTAGAGATAGGATAAGATCCACCGGTACCAGTATCTTGTAAAGCCTCACTTGGATTTTTCAATGTTTGCTTTTCCAAAGTACGACGAGACATTCCTGGCATAATCCAAGCATACGAAAAATAAATGCTATATACCGCATCACGTGTCCATGTATCAGCCCAATTTGCTCCTGCCTTCCATGTTGAATCTGGAAGAATATCCAAAAGTGTTTCTTCAAGAGCCATATTATATAAAGCAGGTATCAAAGTATTATCCTTCGCCGTAAATTGTGGAAAGGCAGAGATATCTCTTGAAAGCTTCCAACGGTTTATACCATGATAGTCAGAAGTCATTTCTTCATCAGACAAAGCAATAGCCGTGCGTTTGCCAAGAAAAGAAGATTCTATGACTCTGTCAGTAGATAAAGTAAACGGCAATGTTTCACTATTCAGACGAACAGGAGTCCAATGAGCATTGAACTCTATATTACGATTGACAGGTATATAGACTATTGCCCCATTCCGTGCCACAAGATAGGAGCCCTTGATACCTTTGGCATTAGTCAAGGTAAACCAACCACAATTGGACATCTGTGCCCAATCAAATCCTTTGTAAGACCAAATAAAAGAACTATCCTGAATATTGGACATGGGAGACAATAGAACATCACCTCCTACTAACTGCAGATACTTTCCTGATCGCTTATTACGAATTCGGACTGATTCACTATCTGTAGCCTCTATCAACCATAGGTAACTATCATTAGAAGCATCCTTACCTGTCATCAGCTTTCCACCTTGCTCATGCATGTATTCATCTGTTCCACGAATATGGAACAACCACTCTGACATAGTCTGGGCTGATACTGGCAGAATATCAGTACTCAATAGTAATAGTATAAATATAACTTTCTTCATATGTTTTTATGTTATTAGATTTAATTATTCTTTCAATATAAGTTGTATTTTACTTAAGCTCACGCGGTTTTCCACCCTTGCGCCAGAAATCCTCAATCTTTTCCAATGGTATTCCTTTCGTTTCAGGTACATAAAAATATCCCCATACAAGAGCCATCATAGCTATAAACCCATAAAATCCAAAAGCTCCTGCAGGATTACCAACCTTTTCTCCATCAAGTATAACTTCAGAACCGGGCATAGTTAAAGCATTGACTATTTTAAAGAATGTAAAAGAAACAATACTGTTAAACACCCAAACAGACAGTGAACCTACTGATGCTCCCAATCCACGTACTTTCTGAGGAAATACTTCTGATATTATCAACCAACCAAGCGGTCCTATGCTAATAGCAAAACATGCAACATAGAAAAACATAAAAATAACTGTCAGCCATTGCCCAACACTCCCTAACTCATTAACCAGTACGAAACTCATAGACAAAGCCACTAAAGATAAAACAATACCTGTTAGCCCTGTAAAATATAATTTACGACGTCCTACTCTATCTACAAAATAAATTGAGACGAGAGTTGCGATTACATTAATACCGCCCACACCAACTGCAGCCCATATAGCAGAAACTGCACCATCGAAACCTGCCATAAAAAAAATCTTAGGACTATAATAAATAACCGTATTGATACCTACAAACTGTTGGAAAAACATAATTCCTACAGCAATAAAAAGAGGTGTACGCAATGCTGGTTTCAACAATTCACTCCATTTTGAGATTTCATTCTTACTTTTTTCTATTTCCTCATTAATAGTATATGCCACCTTTTCTGCAGACTCAGTTCCTTCAATTTTTCTTAATATAAGCATCGCCTCTTTCTTGAGCCCCTTACTCATTAACCATCTGGGACTCTCTGGCATGCAAAACATTCCGATCAGTAAAATCAGTGCAGGAAATATACCTGCATAAAACATAGGGCGCCAACAACTTATATTTGTTTCATCTGCAAAATACAAATCGGACAAATACGAGACTAATACTCCCAATGTCACCATAAGTTGAAACATAGACACCAGAGTGCCACGAATATTGGTCGGTGAAATTTCTGCTATGTAGAGAGGAACAGCAAACGAAGAAACTCCTATAGCTATACCCAAGAAGAGACGCGCCAAGACTAAATTGAACGGGTCAGGAGCCAATCCGGACCAAACAGCACCCACGGCAAATATTACTGCTGACGCAAGTATCACCTTTTTACGCCCCAAATAATCGGTTATTTTACCACAGAACAAAGCACCGGCAATTGCTCCGATAAGACCAGCCGTAGTTATAAGTTCAATCACTCCGTCATCAATACCAAAATCTTTCTGCAAAAAAGGAATAGCCCCTGAAATAACACCAGTATCAAATCCGAACAATAGCCCCCCGGTAGCTGCAATAATGGCTATAATATAGACCTGTACCGTATTTTTATATTGATTTACATGTTTCATGATTACAATTTTGACTATTAGGGTATAAAATTCTTCCACACATCCGCTTTCAATTGGGGAGAAGAAACATACGAAAAAGTATCAGGCTCTTCTTCAAAAATCTCATAAATACTTTTACCAGGCTTTATCCCCAAAACAGCATAATCATTCGGAAGCTTACAAACTAATTCAGAAGACTGATATTTAGTATTGGCTTTCCATTCTATTTTATTGTCAGCATTGAAAAAAGGAAACCAAGCAATACCACCATGCTTACGTACTCCTTCATAAACAAATCCATAATCACGGTCACACCAAGCTCCGAATGTAAGCGGACACTCCGGATTTGCACTGATGGTAGCATGTGCCCAATAAGGAGGAACAACAACCACTTCTCCTGCTTTAGCATAAACAGCAAAACAACGTCCCGGATTATCTTCCGCATATTCCTGCATATAAATAATAGCTTCTCCCGACCAAATTTCATAGACTTCGGGTGTGGACCAGTTACTGAAAGCCGATATTTTATGAATATGCCCTTGACTACGAATCGGCTCATCTCCTAAACGCCCAGCTGCGTAAGTAACTACCCCATATAGCAAATGCATCCTTTCCAATAAAACTTTATGTTCTTTCTTACCCACATCCATAGCAATGGAATAGACAATTTCGGGACCTTCACAAATAGGATCCATCAAACTTTTACGAATATCATTTAACATTCGATTCTCAACCTCCGGTCCAAACACACCTTTCCCATATTCAAATCCCATTGGTGAGAATGTCGGAGTTATTTCAAACCCCGGATTAAAAAGTATTTCCCTACAGTTCATCATTTCCGTATATAAGCTTTAATCGTTGCACATTCCTCCCCCTCTGAATCTCCATAAGGACGTATGGTATAAGCACCTACGGCTGCCGGAATAATAAATGTCTCCGCATAATGTACCACAAAGGGAGTAAAAGCATCAGAAGGACTCTCTACAATTACTTCACGTCCCTGTACCAGATTCAGTACTTGAACAGAACCATCAGTATTATGGAGTACCTTTTCCGTAAACCAATGACGACGTGTCTCAATGAATTCACGTTCGTGCAGTCCAGTGCGTTCTTCACACCATCCGTTCCCTTTAGCTATAGGAACAAAACAATTGATTGCCTCTTTTTTTACCCAACTCTCCGTGCGTTCCCATTGGATAACATGTTTGCCATGCTCTATATTGATAGGTCGGGGACGTCCGTCAAGCCCTACTCTTCCCCAGTCCCAAAGCTTGAAGGTAAAAATATAAGGAGTAGCACTTATCTCCAGTACCATACTATTTGAACCTGAGCAATGTATTGTACCAGGAGGAATAAGTACATGATCATGTTTTTTCACCGGATAAACACCTACATATTTCTCTGCATCAAAAACACCACTCCTTTGAGCCTGGCACAACTCATTAATCATAGCCTCAGGATTTACTTCTTCCTTTAATCCCAAATAAACTTTAGCATCCTCTTCAGCGTCCAAAATATAATAACTCTCTTCCTGAGTATAATGCATTCCGAATTTTTCTTGAATATACTCCACTAGAGGATGTACTTGGAGACTTAAATTCCCACCCTCCATTGTATCCAGGAAATCAAAACGGATAGGAAACTCATCTCCAAACCGGCCATAAACATTAGGCCCTAATAATTGGACAGGATGAGTAAATACCAAATCAATGGAAGGTATCTCAAAAAGAACCTTTCCAAAACCTAAATAAAGACTATTCTCTTCCGGGACACAATCAAAGCACCAAGCATAATTTACAGCTCTTTTATCAAGCTCACATACCTCCTTCATCCATTGTCCTCCCCACGGCCCTTGGTCAAAATAAGGAACAACACGAAATGGACGTGAGGCAGCAATATCCAATCCTTTCAGTACGGCAGATGCAGGCACCATCTTGGGGTCTCCTGCCTTATTGGTGTCAATGAATACATCAATCTTCTTCATAATCTGTTTTTTCCATCGGTCACAGATACGCCAATCAACAAAGAATGCCTGCTTATATTGTAAAGAAGCACGTTGCGTTTTATTTTTAAAACCTACATTGGCAACCTCATTACGGCGAAAACGCAGTTGTATCTCCCAACGAGCCATATCAAGATAGGCGATAACGGATGAATCTTGCCAAATAAAAGAAGCCCCCACACCATAAACAATGACATATCCAGAAGACGATGCAGCAATCAGACTACGCATACGCTCCACTTTGACATTATCAAAATAAATATCCATCGTGTAACGTGTCATATAACCAAAGATTTCATCATCCGTTACATCATCTTTTATGGCATTATACAAAGAATCCTGTTCTTTCATAACCGATGAAGATTCAAAAATACAGGCTTCCGGAAAACCTATACTCAAAGCTTCTAGTACTTCATTATCATGTACCCCTTGATAACATTCTAGTACTAATATCTTCTTTTTTCGTTGTTGCAACAGAGAATGTAACCCTTTGACTATATTCTCCCAACCAATTGTGCAACTATGTTCCTCTCCTGGTACTTGGACCACCGGGAACTTATCATAATTTGAATTTGTGTTATTTTGTAAATACTTGTTCATAATTATAAAGCATAAATATTATTCAAAAGTAATACTCGGCAGCCACTAATGCCGCATTGTCACCGAGTGAAGATGCTACTATCTCAACCTTCTCATTGGGACACCACGCTAACGCATTCACTCTCTCACGTATATAAGGTAAAATTAGATTTCCGCTCTTCATGATTCCCCCTCCTAAAATTACAATCTGAGGATCGTAAGCATGAATATAGTTTATAATAGCAGCACTCCAGACACTTATACAATCTTCAATAACTAGTTTAGCGTCAGCTATACCGGCAGAAGCTTGCATAAATAAATTTTTAAAATCATAATTGACTGTATCCATAGCAAATTCCCGGTTCAATCTTTTATCGTCACGGACTATCTGTGGTAAAAAGAAAGAAGATGCATGTGCTTCTACACACCCTATATTACCACAGCTACATTGCCTCCCTTTATAATCAACAATCAAATGTCCACCTAATGCACCTGCTCTGCAATGCTGTCCATAGAGTACTCTTCCTTCAAGGACTACACCAGTACCAATACCAGTTCCTATTGTCATCATGACAATATTCTCTTTACCACGGGCAATACCAAACTGCCATTCACCAACAGTAGCAGCACGAGCATCATTATCAATAGCAAAAGGGACGTTCCAATGTTCTAGGCACCAACGCTGTAGATCCACTGAAGGTGCGTCATCATATTTCGCATTTGTAGATACAGCCCGTTTGCTATGTACATCCACAATACCTGGAAATGCTAAAAATACCCCCCCAAGACTTCCGAGTGGAATACCAAATTCAGTCCGTAAATCCTCTACTGCATTGGCTATCATTTCTAACCGTAGCTTCAGCCCATTCTTTGAATTAGCTTCAAGCCTCCTACTGCCAATCATCTGCCCTTCCCGAACTAACCCCACTTTTATGACAGTACCGCCTAAGTCTATTCCTATATAGTGCATATTGTTTAAATAAGTTTCGGTTTACCGTCTATTTCTTTTAAACGACGTGCAAAGCCGTATTTAGCAATAGTTTCATAATTATGTCCTGCATCTGAAGGCCAACTAGCTGCAAAAACAAGCACATCATTACCAACGTTGGCAACACGATGGGCAACCCCTCCAGGAATATAATGAAGACTTCCCGGATACATTCGCTCAGCCCATACTTCACGTTTTTCATTCATAAGAATAAGCATACCTTCACCTTCCACCCCCCAGTAAAATTCAGCCCGGTCAATATTCGAATGGAAATGCCCCTTTGTCATGAAATATTCATTACCTACTTTACCCGGCATCAAATAAGTTATCCCCATAAACAAACCTCCAAGAGTACCCTCCTCTACAGGAAAAGTACTAGACACATAATAAGCTACTTGTTCAGGATCCATTAATCCAAACGCTACTTCATCTTCAAAAATACCTTTCAAATCTCCTAACTTACGGGTAGATTTCTCGACATCTTTTCCAATTAACTTTTTACCGTTAAATATTAATTCCGGTAGAAATATCTTTGCATCTTTCATTATTAATATATTTATGATTAGTTTTTAATTTTTATTTTCAAATGATTGGGACAATTCGGTTTGAGCTTGATCATATCTTTCCCATTCATCATTCCCCAACCTCTTGTATGTACAATCAAGTTTTCACATGTCTTATCACTCAATGGCTGAATATTCATTTCAGCTATCTTTCCATCCTGGCTTACCTCTAAAGTGAAAGATAATAAACCAAAAGGAGTAGCTATTCCTTGAAGAGCAGTACGCATTCCTGCTTTTAACCATTCCCGTGGAATTCCTTCCAAAAGATGTAAGTCATTTCCTCTATCCAACTGAAGCAAATGAACCACCAAACGGATAAATTCCGCGCTTCCCCAATTGTGAGGCATATCCCCTACAAAATCACGTTGCAGATCACGGGGATTATGCTCTTCGCGCCATAAATACAACGGAGATGCATGATTAGCAAAAGCATATAAGGAAGCTGAAGCACGTTCTGGTTCACCCATCCATAAACAAGCATGGCCATAAAAACTGGAAAAATAATTCCAAATCCCCTCAATAATCCAACCTGTCCCCATTACCATTCCTTCTTGCAGGGTTGTATGTAACATATTCATTGTACCAACTGCTATTGAATCATTTGTTTCAAAGATTTGTCCAGGATAAATACTTTGACAGAATGCCCATAGAGCACGCTGTGGTAAACTACGTTGTTTAGGATCCATCATATTATTCAAATAACGGTTACCAAAGTCATCTATATCAATGTCTCTATGAGCTGCTTTCTGGAATGTAGAAAAAAAGTTATCGTATTCACTCTGCCACTTTTTAGCATCTGTTTTAAAGCCCAACCACCAAGCTGCTCCAATCATACTTTTCAGCCCGGCAAGATTCCATACCGTATTAGAATATTCCGGCTGATTCATCCCACCATTTAATCCCCCGTCAATATAACCTGGAGGAATAAGTCCATCATCCAAAGACGTTTCATTCTCATAGGAACGTTGACGTAATACTTTAATATAATCAACGGTTTTACAAAGAATCGGCCAAACAGAACGTAACCACTCTTTATCTTGTGTCAACATGGCATGACGAACACATGTCCACAATACAATTCCGTTCTCCTTCCAGAAAGTCTTATTCAGTTTAGCAAATCCACCATCCTCATTTTGAAATGATAATGTATATTCAATGCCTTTACGAGCTTCCTCACCACGTCCCAATAAAGCTGCAGTCTCCGCCAGAAAAGCACCATCCACAATCCAGAGACCACGATAACAAGTAGGTCCTACTTGAAAACTTATATTTCCATCGACTATTTCCCGAGACTGCCAGATTCCTCGTATAGAAGCATCTACCAAGTTTTGAATTTCACGGTCAGGAACTTCAATCCGCCCATATGGTATGTCCGAATCTTTTTTCCAAAATGTAATCACCTTCTCGCAAATATAGGGAAGTTCCGATAACACCTTTTGAGGATCAGCTAAGATGGCAGTAACTAAATCCGACTTCAATCCATTATCATAAATTCCGACAATCTGATATTCTTCCCCTGCATTTAGTGTTACCGGAGCAAGTTCTACAACAGTTTTAAAATCTGCAAGATTCTTGCGTACACGAACTACCGGCAAGGAAAAACAAAAATGTTCCTTACCTCGAATCGTAACCTTTTGCTCTTCTACCTCCACACCATATTCTGAATCCACTACAATTAAAGGTGCAATTGTCCGTTTAGCAGAAGTATTGTTTTTGACAGAGGTCAACAAAATATCTTCCCGATTATCTGTAAACGGGTGTATCAGAGTCTTTCCTGTTTGAAGCAATTTAGCCGAAGAATAAACTTCTTGCATGATCTCCATTCCATATACCGAACTCCGGGTCATAGTTACAGGAATACGGGCAGAATGTAACTTCTGCGATTCAAAACGCTGGTTTTCATCAGCCATCATATGAATAACCGTTTTAAATCCCTTACCTAAAGCATAAGCATAAAACTTTTGACCTCCATAATCATAAAGCAGTTGCCCTTGTGGCCCAACCAGTGTTTTATAAGAGTCATCAGGCAAAGCAGGGGTTGACAAATGCCAATCGGGAGCATAACGATAATCCACTGTCATCTCCTGCCCAACAGCATTCGTTATGCATAGCCAAAAGACCAGTACTATAATAATATACCTATTGAATCTCATTTGATTACATTTTAAATAAATATTATAACAAATCATATCTCCTTTATCTCATACTCATCATTTCTCACCCACAATCCGTTTGATTATTTCTTCTCCAAGAACACGATTTTTTACAGACGGAGTGATTAAAACATAGCCTCCCCCATCATCCCCATGTATAATACGCACAATACACGGATAACGTTCTTTGTCCATTGGATAAAGCAAATGCTCATGTGTCTCAGTATAAGCCAATACTTCAAATTGTAAAGGTGCAAAAAGAGCAAAATCTGTATAAGTTGTATTTACCGGCATATCAATATCCGGTAATCCGGCGAGTACTGTCCCGTTCACAAATTGGATGCCTCGTCCGTCTATTGCAAAACCAAATAGCCCCTGTTTGGTACTCCACGAATTAAAAAATTGTTCATTCCCCCAATAATTAACCCCTTTTCGTTTTGATACTTCAAAACCAATTTCAGGTAAGTCCTCATCCAAAGCCTGCCAAGCATATCGGGATGTCTCAATCCCAATATTAGGATGATTCTTATCTGTAAGTCCCTCATGTAATGCATCCTTCATTATACGTATTTCCACCTTGTTTTTTTCTCCAAATTTAAATGCCGTATAAACCATATTTTCCGGAGTAAAACGGTACATCCTACTAACACGCTTATATTTATGAGAATGCGGATATCTCGTATGTGTAGGATATTCCTGCTTCATATACTGATCCATATCTGTATATGAAGCGACAAACTTACCATTCACAAAAACCGAATCCAAGCCAACAAGCTGCCCTATTTCAATAAAAAGTTCTTTACCTTCAAAATTTTGTGGTATTTCAACCGCAGCCTGATAGTTGAAAGTGTATTTGGAGGTGTTTCCGGTTGACCGCCAATCGTATAAATATTTCTTTTCTCTTACAGGCAAATATTGTTCCCAATCTATAATCCCGCATTGTTCTCCGAGAATACCGGCACCATCTTCATTGTTCTTTTCATTTACACTAGCACCATAGAAAATAACATTACCGCCTCTTGCAACATACTTTTCTAATTCCTGACGTATTGATATTCCATTTTTAGTGACTATTGGTAACCTATTTCCTGGAACGATAAGATATAAAATATCCGTATGCGATATTCTCGCCAATCCCTCTATATCTATTTTATCCTTAATAAATTCAATTGGATTTACGTGAAACTCCGAATCAAAAAACTGAGCATATTTACCTGTTTTAAAAGGCAAAATCTCTTTTTTAGGTACTGGAGAATATAATGTATCCATTTCCTGGGGAAATGTCCAAATGAATTTCTCCGCCCCAACAATGTTTATTTCCTTTGTCGTATATACTTTTCTTACCTGTTTTCCTTCAACATATACAGAAATATCTCCATTTTTAGCAATGATTTTAATGTATCCCCCAGGAATAGGCATCCGACAAGAATAATTAGTCCAAGAACCCGGAACTTTGGGAATAACACGTATTTCTTTCCAACCGGGAGTTATAACTTCAATTCCCATCAAATCTTTTACAACCACATCTATCAAATTACCCGCAGCTGTAGGAAAAGCATTACCTCCATAAGTAGTCCCATCTAAAGTAAGGGTCTCTTCCATCAATCCCGGAAACTTCTCATCTTTGATAGTATTGGCTGCCAAACTTAATATCCTATATCCACCCTCAAGATCATTATTCTTAAATCGAGCTTCAGCTTCCCAGAGATTCCACCAAGGCCATATCTTCACATTTTGGTCATTCGTCAAGGGGACATGATTCATTTCAGGTAAGATAGTAATTGACCCAAAATCATTCCAATTATTCTTCTTTAGGAAATCTAAAGTCCGGTTAGTACGTTCGCGGTCCGTCGCTCCCATCTTAAGAAGCATACTTTGCGAAGGCTGTGCACTACGCTCACTAATGCTACCCCATAAAGTCATATTATTAAAATAGCCTTTTTTTTCATTCCAATAGACTGTATTTATAGCATTCACTGTTCGCTGATATAGCTGTTGGTAATACATAGCTTTATCAACATTCCCTAATTCTTGCTCTATCCTTGCTGCATACTGCAACATTCCCGAATACATTGCATTAGCAGCAAGTGTAGATACACCGTTAGTTGTAAGCATCATAATCATATGATCCATAAACTCGGTCACATCAATAATTAGCCCATCCTCATCATAGTCACGAGTAATCCAAAAGTCAATCCAAGGACGCATTACACTCGCATCATCAGATAACTGCTCTTTATTTCCGGAATACAAATAATAATTCCATATAGAACGTACTGTCCAACCAATACCCTCGGCAGTACCTCCTTGAGAAGGATCATTTGAATTTTTACAATCAGCAGGAAACATCGATGCATAACGTCTCAAATCATACTCCAATGATTTACGCGCCATGTCAATACGTCCAGAAGCCAAGGCGCCAGGCAAAAGACCGGAACCCAAATCTCTGGCCCATATATCAAGCCACCGGAAAAGTTCACATAACATAAACTCACCGTTAAAACCCAAATCCAAAAGATATTGCGAAAATAGCACAGCCATATCAAGAGTCTGATTCGGAGTATTGATTACCAGTTTCTCTTGATAAGGTTTATACAGATTCTCTTTTAAAACAGCATATGTCAATGGACCGGAAGCCTGCTTTTCCGAAAAGAATGTTACATATTTGCCTTGATCCCTCCGTTGTTGCTTTTTCAGAGGTAATACAGACTCATCCTGTAACAAGATGTCTGACTCGGTTTGTGTTTCTACAGCTACTATAAATCCATATTTAGGAAGAACACCATAAAGTACCCGGGTTCCATCACCATCCACATATTCTACCCCTCCAGGGAAGAAAGAAGAAGTGGGGTCATCAAACTGAGTAGCCTGACCAGATTTCTTTGCTATCCGCAAACGTCCTTCTATATTTTTACCTCGAATGGATTTAAAAGTCATCGGGTGTGTTTCAACCAGAAAAGTACCATCTCCCACAAGTCCAACTATGGATTTATGAGGGTAATCAAGTGTCGGTATAGATTGTTGGGCAGAAAGCAAATTCCAACAACTAAATAGAATGAGAAAAATCAGACTCTTCTTCATAAATATTCAATACTAATTATTAATGGAGAAACTGATTCAGACATTATAAACCAGAGTACAACAATCAGCTTCTCCACCAAATCCCTAAATATTAATAACCTTTATTCTGTACTAAACTTGGGTTCTTCTGAATTTCGGCGAGGGGAATAGGAAACACCCAAGTATGTTTATCCGGATCATCCTTATTCGGTTTAAAATCCCATGTATCACCAAATGTCCCAAATCGAATCTGGTCATTACGCCTCCAACCTTCAAATACAAACTCAAAACCACGTTCATCCAATAAATTCTCAAGAGTCAACTTCTTAATCTCTTTATCTTCTGTCCAAGGGTTAAAATTACGAGAACGTACTTCATTTACGATTGCACGTGCTTCTGGTTCATTAGCATCACTAATACGAAGCATACATTCAGCCTTCATCAATAAAATATCTGAATAGCGGAATATCGCGAAATCATTATTTAAATGATTATGCCCTCCCTTTTCCGGCTCCCATTTATAAAGTCTAGCTCCTTCAACCTCTGTAGCATTCTCAAAGTCCACTATATCAATAGTAATATTTAAATCATTTCCATTACGGTCTTTCAGTTTTTCTCCAGACGGACCATATTGTTGTCCATACATAAACCATTTCTTGCGGACATCATCATCATCATATTTGTGAACAAAACCCGGTACAGCACAAGGTCCATTCCAGCAGTCACAATCAAAGTCAAAGGTCTTATTACTGGAATAATGCCATGACATTTGATAAGGAATGAAATAACCGCGAAAATAATTATAATCGTATGGCACTATCAATATATTTTCTTTTGAGCCCTCGTTCTTTACCTTAAAATTCGTATTGATATCCGGTTCTAATATATATTTTCCCCCTTCAATTACTTTATTGCAACAATCCAATGCTTTCTCCCATTGAGGTGTCCCTGTATATACCTCAGCATTGATATAAAGTTTTGCCATCAATGTATAGCATGCCCATTTCGTAAATTTTCCATAAGTAGTTGTAGAAACTTCTTCCGTCAGTTGATCTTTAATTGCCAACAACTCCTCTTCAACAAAATCATAGACATCTTTACGGGTCACATCTTTATTGGTAGGCAATCCCTCTTCATATTTAGTCACAATAGGAACACTCCCAATACCATCAAGCATGACGAAATACCATAGAGCCCTCAAACCACGCAACTCTGCCATAATACGTTCCTTATCTTGAACCACAACTGTCGTTGTCTCCAATAAATTCAATGTTTTATTAATTGTCGTTACATCTGTAAAGTGCCACAAATTAGGACATTCCTCGGCACGCCATTCATGACGTTGATAACGCAGATAAATTCCTCCGGAAAGCCAATCAAGTCCACGTGCCGGAATCATATACTCATCTGAACTGACTTGGGCATACCAAAATTGATCATTCACCCAATTAACCAGTGTACCATATGCCGGTCCAATCAATGCATTCATTTCTTCTGTTGTCGTACCAAACTCATCTTGCGGAATAACACTATATAAGCGTTCATCCAAATCCGTACACGACGTACTAAATACAGATGTTGCCAAAAGGGTAGCAAAAACTAATTTATTTATGTTTTTCATAACAATTATCTATTTATAAATTAAAATGTTACATTCAATCCTAAAGAAAATGACCTTGTTTTAGGATAATAATTACGCGCATCAATACCAAAGACCAAACCATCTTGACTAACTTCCGGATCAATACCACTATATTTAGTAATGATAAACAGATTATTGGCTGTCGCCGTCAACTTCAGATTTTTAACAGGTGAACCCGGCCTCAACTTAAAGTTATATCCTAACTGTATATTCTCAAGCCGAACAAAGCTACCATCTTCAATATAATATGAAGAATAAACAAGAGGCTGTTTGGCTATTTTCAAACCTGAGTCAAGTATGTTACTCCCAGGTAAACGGTTAGCATCATTCAGATATAAAGCCGTTCCATTCAGTACATCATTCCCAAAAACACCTCTCAACAAAAATGAACAGAAGAAATTCTTATATTGGAAAGAATGACTCATATTGACAGTAAAATCCGGCTGTGCACAACCAATTTCTGTCCGATCATCAGCATACACATATTTCCCATCCTTACTGATGTCTGCATACTGAAAAATGCCATTTTCATCTTTACCGATATATTTTGCCCCATAAAAAGTTCCGATGGGAGAACCCGGTTTAAGTACTTGAGAAGTTTCCTCCAAACCTGTAATAGTCCGTGCCCCAGTATATACTATATCACGTTGGAACTCATCATTAGACAGAGTTTCTAACATGTTTTTGTTACGAGCAACATTCACACTCATGTCCCATTGAAAATTCTTGGTTCTGACAGGAGTTGTTTCCAATGTAATCTCAAAACCCTTATTAGAAACCTCACCTACATTGGCTATCATTGTACCATACTGATAAGGAGGAGTAGGTACTGGATAATCATACAATAAATTTTTCGTATATTTATTATAATATTCAATGCTACCTCTCAGCAAACCATTCCACAAATGAAAATCAAGTCCCATATTGAACTGTGAAGTTTGTTCCCACTTCAAATTAGGATTCGCATTTTGATTGGGACTATATTGTGTATAAAACTGCCCATTACTATAATAATAGCCTCCTGTACCATACATAGCTAATGTTTTATAGTTGGGAATATCTTGATTACCAGTAACTCCATAGGATACACGTAATTTAAGATCCTCTATAAAATTAAGACTACTCATAAACTTTTCCTGAGAAATACGCCACGCCGCAGAAACAGACGGAAAATATCCCCAACGGTTATTAACACCGAACTTTGAAGAACCATCACGACGTAAGGTTGCAGTCAGCATATATTTGCTGTCATAACTGTAATTTGCCCGCCCGTAAAAAGAAATTAAACGATTTGAATTTTTCTGGCTCGCAATATCACCCGGCAAAAGATTATTACCTGCACCCAAGTTATTGTAAGTAAACAAATCTGTTACAAAATCACGATTTTGGGCACTAAAACCTTCGTTAAAAAACTCCTGAAAAGAATAACCGGCTACGACATTCACTTTATGTTTTTCTGCAAATGTTTTATCAAAGGTTAAGTTACCTTCGAAGAGCAATTGATTGTCTTCTGAGGTTTCACGTTTAGCAATTCCTTTTGCAGCTTCAGCTGGACGAGATGTCCTCGGCGCATAATATCCCCACAAAAAGTCATTACGTGACATAGAGCCATTCAATCCTATTGACAAAAATGGAAATATCTTATAATCTGCCGCCAAACGTCCTTGAAGATAATTACGGCTTTTATCTGAAACCAGCTGATTCAATATAGCGACCGGATTATAATTAAGCATTCCGTTTTCTTCTTTGTAATTTCCATCTTCATCGTAAATAGGCATTGTAGGGTTTAGATTATAAGCATAAGTGTACACATTTCCATCCGGTACATCATGCCATTTCTCAAATGTACCATTCAATGACAAATTTACAGTCAGTTTATCATCAAGTGCCTTTTGCTCTAACGAGAAATTTGCATTGAAACGTTGTAAGTCATTATTAAGTATTATACCCTTTTGATCTAGAAAAGTTATACCTGCACGGTATTTGCTTGTCTTGCTGCCACCCGTAAGACTAAGATTATGACTTTGAGAATAACCTGTCCGGAATATTTCCTTATGCCATTCCGTATCCCCTCCATAATCTGTAGCAGTTAAATTGTTCTCTTTGACATATTGTCTCCATTGTTCGGCAGACAACATATTCAGATTGTTTGCAATATTTTCAATACTAAAATAGCCGTTATAAGAGATATTTGCTGCTCCCTCACGCCCTTTCTTCGTTGTTATAATAATAACACCATTGGCAGAACGGGCACCATAAATTGCTGCAGCCGATGCATCTTTCAGGACAGAAATAGACTCCACATCTTCTGGAGAGATAATGTTCATAGAAGCACCGGGAACACCATCAATCACTATCAAAGGTCCATTACCACCTAAAAGTGAAGTAGTCCCACGCAATCGCATAGTGGCACCTGTTGTAGGATCTCCGCCTGGCTTTGTTATGACAAGTCCAGCTACTTGTCCGGATACCATTTGATCTACAGAGGTTACAACACCTTTATTAAAATTTCTATCCGAAAGATTAGTTACAGAACCCGTAAGATCCTTCTTCCGCACAGTACCATAACCTACGGCAACTACCTCCTTTAAGGTAATGGACTCATCTTGGAGTGTAACCTTCATTACACCATTGGAAGGAATATCAAATTCACTCACACGCATTCCTATATAGGAAAAGCGTAAACGCTTAGATTCCGCCGGAACTTTTAATTGAAAATTGCCATCCAAATCCGTAACAGCTCCAATATTGAGTGCACCCACAACTACTACACTTGCACCAATAACAGCATCTCCATTAGTATCCAATACGGTTCCCTTTACATCTTTCTGCTGCGCAAACGCCGATACAGTGCATAATAGTAATGCAACAGACACAGCCATGAATTTAGAGTAATAACTCCATGTGTTTTTCTTTAGGTTCATAGTTTTTCTTATTGTAATTATTACATTTGAATAAAGTATATAGCCATTTATTAAAGTGATAGAAATAAAAAAACAACTTGTCCGGACTGTTAAAAAATAACCTATTGATATCTTTTGGTAACTATTCTTTTAATATATGGCTCCTACTTTTTCTTCTTTATATAAATCTGTGTTTTAAAATAATTCCACAAGTTTCCTCAAACTTAATATGTTTGAACATATATTTGATTGTGCAAATATAAAGATTACTTTTTTATTTCAAAATAATATTTGGATATTTTTTCAAAAAAGACTACTTTTGCTATATATTTACTTAATTAACAAACTATGAAAATAGATCACAGCAGCAACAAACCTCTTCATATTCAAGCAGAAGAAGTATTAAGAAAGTTAATCGAAGAAGAAGAATATAAAAATGGGAAGCTCCTTCCAAATGAGGTTGAATTGTCTGAACAATTAAACATATCAAGAAATACACTAAGACAAGCCATCAACAAGTTAGTTTTCGAAGGACTTCTGATAAGAAAAAAAGGTTACGGCACAAAAGTTGCTAAAAAAGGAGTAGTAGGAGGAGTAAAAAATTGGCTCAGTTTTTCACAAGAAATGAAGATGTTAGGTATTGAAGTTCGTAACTTTGAGCTTCATGTCTGCTTGAAAAAGCCTTCTAAAGAGATTGCTAACTTCTTTGAAATTCCCTATGATAATAATACAAAACGCTGTGTAGTATTGGAAAGAGTTAGAGGAAATAAAGATTTTCCTTTTGTATATTTTATCTCGTATTTTAACCCGACTATCCCCTTAACCGGTGAAGAAAATTTCACTCGTCCACTTTACGAATTATTGGAAATAGGCTATCATATTGTTGTAAAAACAAGTAAAGAAGAGATTTCGGCAAGGCTAGCTGGTGAAGTTATCGCAGAAAAATTAGAAATCAAAGCTAATGATCCGATACTAATTCGTAAAAGATTTGTATATGATGTTAACAACGTCCCCATAGAATATAATATTGGTTATTATAGAGCGGATAGTTTCACCTATACAATAGAAGCAGAAAGATGAGGTATGTTCATACATGAAATATAAGTTCCAAAAGACTATTTACGCAATTTCTTAAGATGACAAAACAACAATTCTCCTTTGTCATCCCGCAAATGCATACCATTACCTTCACAATAGCGGAAGAAATCACAATCAGCACAAATACCTTTATGCATCCATTCGCGATTACGGAATTTTTGAAAGCGATGTTCCCCAACATCCATAAAATTGTCTTTATAAATATTTCCTTGATGAAGGTCGCTGCGAATACTAAGACAGACAGAAATAGAACCATCCACTAAGACAGAACCTACACTCAAGCCCGCATTACAAGAAAAGAAATGATTCCGGACTTCTCCTTCATAATGACCCAAGAAACCCTCGCAACAATAGCTTACATTCATCTCTCCTTCCTTACGGGTACGCTTTATGAAATCCAAAACATCTGTAAATTCCTCGTCTGCCAACCGCAAATCCGGATGTTATGCAGCCCTTTCTAAAAGAAAGATGGTGAACAGGCGCCAATGATGGACACCGATACGGTAAAGGAATAACATCAATTCCTCCAGACGAGGGCAATCCCGATGATTAACACAAGAACCACATTCCATACCAATTCAGGCTCATGCACCAGCCTCCTAATAGCATCCATCGCCCGGGCATAACTTTCAGGATGTCCACGCAACCAATTATGATTATCTTCCAATCCATCCAGACTGACAGTAATAGAATGAAGGCCTGCCGCCATCAAGTGCTGTAAACACTTATCTGTCAAATAAATACCGTTAGATACTATTCCCCACGGATAGCCACAGCGATAAAGCGCAAGACCTACCTCCTCTAAATCTTCACGCACCAACGGTTCGCCACGGCTCATTTTGTAAATCCAACTCCTTCACGATAATCTGTACGTCCGTAACAGACTGCTTTTCCTCTGCATCCTGTACCTTACCTTTAATCTTATAATCATCATGAGGCTGACCATACTACAAGGCTCATCCCCATTCATGACATTGTCACACGACGTAAAACCTAGCAGAAACAAAGTGCAGTACATCAGATGGTTACAAAACTGCTGCCAACGTTTCTTTCCTATCTTCATGGCATTCTTCTCTTCAAAGTTATATTCTATAAATACACGTAAAAAAAGAAATACTGCATAAGGGTACTTTCTTCTTTTTGAACAACGGCTATTTTTTCTCTATTCTGATACGCGCATCTACCGCTATCACCTGTTTTTCCGTGGCAAGCAGCGGATTGATATCCATTTCTTTTATCTCTGTGGCAAAGCGGAGCAACGTAGAGAGTCGTACAATAATCTCGGCAAACTTATTTTCATTCACCCCTCTTTGTCCACGAGTTCCTTTGATTATTTTATAAGCACGCAATGAACGAATCATAGAATAAGCTTCTTCATACGACAAAGGTGCCAGACCGGAAGAAACGTCTTTCAGCACCTCCACAAATATGCCACCTAAACCGCAAAGGACTACATGTCCGAACTTTTTCTCATATTTTGCACCTATGAACAGCTCAATTCCCCGGAGCATCGGCTGAACCATGATACCGGTCACTTCAGGTATTTGCATCATACGTTCGAACTCCAAAGCCAAATGCTGCTCACCCTTGATGTTCAAGACAACCCCTCCGACATCCGACTTATGTACGGGGCCAACTACCTTGGCCACTACCGGGAAGCCTGTACGACGCGCAAAGGTGAGCACTTCTTCCTTATTGGCAGATACAAACTCTTCCACGACAGGAATACCTGCAGAGCGAAGCAAAGCCTGCACATAATGAGGCTCTATATATCCATCTTCGGGTATAGAATCAATAATCCGGCGAATACGGGGTACATCCACCCCAAAAAGTTCTATCTCATTATTGGCCGGTCTGGAAGCATTGACAATCCTGGAAAGCGCCGTACCCAAGGTCACCTCATCTGCAAAATTCACATGCCCTTTGGCCAGAAAAGCCGCTACCTCGGCTCCTGCCGTATTAATAGAAGGAAGAATAGGAAAAATAGGTTTCTTGCAAATCTGCATCTTTTCATGCAGCACATCATACATCTCGAACATGGTTACCAATCCCGGCGTACCGAAAATAGCCATCACGGCATCAATATTGTCAAACTTTTCTTCACAATATTCCAGACAAAGACGCAAATGCTCCGGAGTCCCTGTAGCCAGAATATCAATAGGATTTCCTACTGCCGCACCGGGAAAAAGCTTGCTCTTCAATTCATCGGCAAGCGAACCTTCAAGTTTCGGTACATTCAGCCCACCTTTACTCAAAGCATCCGTCAGCATCACCCCCGGACCACCGGCATGAGTAATAATAGCAAAATTCTTACCCCGCAATTCCGGTAAAGTAAAGATACACCCTACAGTCGTCAACTCCTCACGGGAGTAGCAACGTACAATCCCCGCTTTACGGAACAAAGCCTCTACAGCCGAGTCACTGCTTGCAATGGCACCTGTATGGGAAGAAGCCGCCCTGCTGCCGCTCTCGCTACTTCCTGCTTTGATGGCAGCGATTTTGCAACCTTTCTTTATCAGAGAAGAAGCATGGAACAACAAGCGGTCGGGGTCACCGATACTTTCAATATACAGCAGTTTAATTTTAGAATCTGTTTCAAGATTGAAATGCTCGTCCATATATTGAAGCACATCTTCCACACCGATTTGTTTGGCATTTCCCACGGACCATACCGAATTGAACTGCAAACCTTTAGTCACAGCACTCTCCAATATAAAGACGGCAGTGGCACCCGAACTGGAAATCAGATCCACTCCCTGTGGATGCAGGTTCGGAATAGGCTGGCTGAAAACACTATGATGCGAAGTGTTCAACAAACCGATGCAGTTAGGGCCTATCAAAGAAGCCCCATATTTATTCACCGTCTCCAGAATACGCTCCTCCAGCAATGCGCCCTCATGTGTCTCTTCTCCAAATCCAGCTGAGAGTATAATGAAAGCACGCACCTGCTTTTCAGCAGCAAGCACTTCAACAGCATCAGGGCATAAAGCAGCGGGAATGGCAAGGATAGCGAGGTCTGTATCGGGAATATCTTTCACGTCAGCAAAGGCCGGCACACCTTGCACGTCTGTCTCCTTAGGATTGACAGCACGAAGTGCCCCTGCATATTTTCCACTTATCAGGTTCTTCAAGATAGCACCTCCCGGCTTGTGTACATTGTTGGATGCCCCCACCACTACGATGCTGGCAGGATGCAGCAATTGGCTTGTTATCATAGTCTTTCCATGTTAAGTTTACGATATCTTGCACAAATATACACTATTTATCCAGAAGTGAAAATATTTGTTCCGGTATATTCTCAAAGGGTCATAATTCTAATGGGAATATTTTGTGTTTTAATACAAAATATATACTTTTGATAATAAAATATACAGATAGACAATTTAAAGAGCAAGAAAGATGAAGACATTTAGAAACTTAATCATAGCCTTTTGTACATATACCTTATTCTCTTGCAACAATGCCACGATAGAGGGTTCTTGGGTTCAAACCATTTCCGGAATGCCCGGCATGCAGCAAGGTTTCACTCTCGAGACCGATGGCAGTGCTTTTTCCATTCACATGGCTACCTTGAAATATGAAAAATGGAGAAAGGAAGGAAACTTGCTATTTCTTTCAGGAGTCAGTATCGGCAATCATCAGAATATTTCATTCACAGACACACTGACAATAGAGAAGTTGACACAAGACAGCCTGATTCTCAAGAAAGGAAAATTATTTTTGAGATACTCTAAAACTAGCGGGATACCGGGCAAGGAAACAATACCCGCTACATTGATCACTCCTGCAAAAAAACTCCTGTCAGTAAAAGGGGAATTGGTTATCGGACACGAAGTACGTTCTTTTACGTCTGAAGGAGATTCCTGTAATTATTGGATCGTAGATGAGACAGGAGAACTCATACAAAGATATGATAATATAACGAAAGGGGTGAAAAACGGGAAAACCGTTCACGCGGAATTGGAAGTTATTGATTTGGGGAAGTCCGGGGAAGGATTTGCTGCTGATTATGCCGGTGTTTACCAAGTAATAAAAATAAAGAAAATGACTTTGTCCTCCCGGTTACCTTGAGTATGGCAATAAACTATCTGCCATAATTCTCCGCGCAAGTAAAACCGATAGAATGGAATGAATTTAAATTAAGCGGTCAAGCTTAATGCAAGACCGCTCATGAAAAAATGAAAACATTCTTTTCAAACAGAGACTGATTAAGGATTTTATTGTAATTCCTATAACATTTTCTCCATCAGCACCTTTCCATTCACATCCATTACTTTTAATGTCACTTTTCCCCCGTGAAGTTCCAAGCGGACAGCAGAATCCGCTCCTTGTTCCAATACAGGGAAAGCATTGCCATCCACATTACAATCATGGAAAAAGTAACGGTGTGTATGCCCTGAAACCAATAGATCCACGTTTGCCTTATTCAATATCGGCAGGAACTTATGGATGGCATCTTCCCAACCATACCACATCTTTTCTTCTTTCCATTTACTTCCCATCACCATAGGGAAATGCGAAAGGACAATACGATACTTGGCCTTTTTATACTCCTCGGTCTCGATTAACTTTTCCAACCATTCGGCCTGTTCTGTACGATAGGCGTCATAATCGGTCAGTCCGGCATATACCCAATGGCTTTCCGCCTTGTCCTCACCACTGTCCAGCATTACAATCATCACATCACCAAGCAGATAAGAGCCATATATTTTCCCGCTCTTTTTAGGGAAATAAGAAGAATAAGTACGGGCTAAATTGCCGCGTGTCTCATGATTGCCCCTTACCACTTCAAATGGAATGGAAGAGGCAAACAACTTGACACTGGTATCAATGAATGAAGTAAATGGAGCATCGAAATCTTCGATATAACTGGTCATATCGCCAACATAGAAGAAAGCGTCACATGTTTGGTAATCCGCCGCACGAAGCAATTTCTCTAGCTTGGCAGCATCAAAATGCATATCGCTGGTAATGAAAATGGAACCTCCCTGCTTTTGGGGATTGACGGTAGAAAAGGTGTACCACTCTGTGGCGATGCTATCACCAAATACAACTTTGTAAGGTTCAAAAGAACGCATTTCTTTGGAGACAATGCGATAGTCATAACTCATACCCGGCTTCAAGTTCTCCACACGCACGGAACCGAAAGTATTCCAAGCCTCTTTTAGTCCATTCCTGGAATTGAAATACTTTATAGCCTCTCCGTCTTCCGCATTATGCCGCTTCAATTCTACCCAAGAGAACGCCTTTTGAGAAGTGGTAAATACGACAGTGGCTCCTTCTTGCGTGACCTCCTGCAAATAAGGGCCATGGTTTACTGTAAATGACGTTTGGGCAGATGCTCCAAGAATGGAACAGCCCATGAAAATTGAAAATAATAATCCCTTCATCTTTATCCTTTTAATTAAATATCAAATAACCTTTATCCATAGAAAGCTCACCCAACTCTGCAAGCAATATACCGGACAGCCATCGTTTCACCAATATACAATCATCTTATTAAGAATTAGCAGACTTACATTCATTGCTGTAATACTTTTATAGTCTTCTCTTGTCGCAAATCATTCCAGGAACGTCCTACCTTGATGACAAATTCTCCAGATTCCACCACATAATCCATATTGGCATTCCACAGACCCAGTTCCTTATAAGGCACAGAAATAGTTATACTTTTTTCTTCACCGGGTTGCAAATCCACTTTTTCAAATCCTTTTAATAGACCTAATGGTGTGGTCACACTGGATATTTTATCCGTAACAAAAGGCATGGCCGTTTCTTTACCACTAAGCAGCAGCAAACCGAATGAACCGTTGGCGGTTTTCCATGAAGAAACGGTTGAATGAAGTTATATCAGTAGAAACGAGCATATAACAATATATATTATTGACACCCCCGCAAAGATAGCTTAATTTTTCAGAAAAAGACTTATGCGTTTCACATATATTACATGCTAAGACCGTTAAACCACGCTACGCTGCGAATTCTGTGCCACCGTGCAGGCACAAATGTGCCACCGCTATGGCACAACTATGCCATAACGGTGGCACAAAATCCAACCTTGCTACACGGCTGAGATTCATCTTGACACATCCACCGGTTCTGAGGAATGCATCTTTTGTCTTATAGAATCACTCCTTCCGCAGTCACCTTCACATGAACTTCTTCCTCGCCGCGTTCTGCCTCGACCCAATAATAGTCATTCTCCTTTGTTTCCACATAATCGGCGTCATCGATCACGTAATCGGGATACCGGGCCTGTACAGCTGCCGTCACTGCTCCGGGCAAGTCGGAAGTACGCACATCCCAAGAAGTGGAAACCCATGTACCGTCTGGTGTGAACAGCAACTCCTTCGCTTTATTTTCATGAATGATATCCACTTCCGTCATCTCCTTTTCAACATCCATTTCCACGATACGGGCATCCGGGTAGTTTTCGTTGATAAAAGTCCTGACAGCCGCGGAAAGGTCAGAAGGAAGATAGCCTTCAGAGTTGTGTCCACCGTCCGTATCCGCTACCTCTTTGATGAATATGCCGCTCTCGCTATAGTACAAGTCCATTTCTTGCTTACCTTGTTCCACTTCGATTACATAAACAGTTTCCACGTCTTTACGCTCCAGCTTGTCTATATCATCCACATGCCAAGAAGCATACCGGCCACTTTCAAAAGCCGATTTCACTACAGCGGGCAAAGCTGCCAGACCGGGAATATCGGTTTCGGTCATCTGCCATACGCCGTCCTTTGTAAACCAAGCTTCCTTCTCGTAATTATCTTCATAAAAATCGGCTACATAATATGTACCTTTTGTCTCCCATTCAATGCGTTGGGCATTGCCATGCTTCTCCGCCAATGCATTCTGCAGTTCGGCAGGAACAGAGATTCCGTCATTATCGTCGTCGTCACAACTCTGGAAAGCCAGCGTAAACGCACCCAGTGCAAGTAGTAAAAAATACATTTTCAGTTTCATAGTTTTTTGTTTTTACGTTTCTAATTCTCATTTATTCGTTTTCGCATGGCAAAGATGAATCCCAAATCTGGAAAGAATCTGGAAGAATATAAATATTTGGTAGAAAACCGCTATCTTTGCAGCTTATAAAAGCGTTCATAACAAAAGAGATACATATTATACAATGGAAAAGAAATTCAAACGTACCACCGTAACTTCGGCATTGCCGTATGCAAACGGGCCTGTCCATATCGGACATCTCGCAGGAGTTTATGTGCCTGCAGATATTTATGTCCGTTATCTCAGACTGAAAAAAGAAGACGTAATCTTTATCGGAGGCTCCGACGAGCACGGGGTGCCCATCACGATCCGTGCCAAAAAAGAGGGCATCACTCCGCAAGATGTAGTGGACCGCTATCATACCCTTATCAAAAAGTCTTTCGAGGATTTCGGCATCTCATTCGACGTATATAGCCGTACTACTTCCGAGACCCACCATGAGACGGCTTCCGATTTCTTCCGCAAGTTATATGATAAAGGTGAGTTCATTGAAAAAACCAGCATGCAATATTATGACGAGGAAGCCAAGACCTTCCTTGCCGACCGTTACATCACCGGCGAATGCCCTCACTGCCACGCAGAAGGGGCTTACGGTGACCAGTGCGAAAAATGCGGTACCAGCCTCAGCCCTACGGACCTGATCAATCCGAAGAGCGCCATCAGTGGAAGCCAGCCCGTCATGCGCGAAACCAAGCATTGGTATCTGCCACTCGACAAGCACGAAGAATGGTTGCGCCAGTGGATTCTGGAAGACCATAAGGAATGGCGTCCCAACGTGTACGGCCAATGCAAAAGCTGGCTCGACATGGGGTTGCAGCCGCGTGCCGTAAGCCGTGACCTTGACTGGGGCATTCCCGTGCCGGTAGAAGGCGCCGAAGGCAAGGTACTCTATGTATGGTTCGATGCTCCTATCGGTTACATCAGCAACACGAAAGAATTATTGCCCGACTCCTGGGAGAAATGGTGGAAGGACCCCGAGACACGCCTGGTTCACTTCATCGGCAAGGACAATATCGTGTTCCACTGCATCGTATTCCCCGCCATGCTGAAAGCGGAAGGCAGTTTCATCTTGCCCGACAATGTGCCGAGCAACGAGTTCCTGAACCTGGAAGGTGACAAAATTTCCACCTCACGCAACTGGGCAGTGTGGCTGCACGAGTATTTGGCCGATTTTCCCGGAAAGCAAGATGTACTCCGCTATGTGCTGACCGCCAACGCTCCCGAGACCAAAGACAATGACTTTACCTGGAAGGACTTCCAGGCACGCAACAACAACGAACTGGTTGCCGTATATGGAAACTTCGTGAACCGTGCCTTGCAGCTTACCAAAAAATATTTCAACGGCGTGGTTCCTGCCGCAGGCGAACTGACCGACTATGACCGTGAAACGCTGAAAGAATTTGAAGATGTAAAAGCCGAGGTGGAAAAGTTGCTCGACGTATTCAAATTCCGCGATGCACAGAAAGAGGCCATGAACCTGGCCCGCATCGGAAACAAATACCTGGCGGACACCGAACCGTGGAAACTCGCCAAGACAGACATGGCACGTGTCTCTACCATACTGAACATCTCGTTGCAACTGGTTGCCAACCTTGCCATTGCCTTCGAACCTTTCCTCCCCTTCAGCAGTGAGAAGCTCCGCCGGATGCTGAACATGGAGAGTTTTGACTGGGCCGAACTTGGCCATACCGATTTACTTCCTGCAGGACACCAATTGGGTACTCCCGAACTCTTGTTCGAGAAACTGGAAGACGACGTGATCCAGGCACAAGTCGATAAGCTGCTGGCTACAAAGAAAGCCAATGAAGCCGCCAACTACAAAGCCAATCCCATCAAGCCGACCATCTCTTTCGATGAATTCGAGAAGTTGGATATCCGCGTAGGTACCGTACTTGAATGCGAAGCCGTACCCAAGATGAAAAAGCTGCTGAAATTCAAGATTGCCGACGGACTGGAGAACCGTACCATCGTAAGCGGCATTGCCGAACACTACAAACCGGAAGAACTGGTAGGCAAACAGGTGCTTTTCATTGCCAATCTTGCTCCGCGCCAATTCAAGAACGGACTGGTAAGTGAAGGCATGATACTTTCTGCCGAAAATCATGACGGATCCTTAGCCGTGACTTCTCTGTTGAAAGAGGTAAAGCCGGGCAGTGAGGTGAAATAACAAGATGAGCGAATCATCACTGAAAGAAAAAACAGCCAAAGGACTATTCTGGGGGGGATTCAGTAACGGAGCGCAACAATTACTGAATCTCGCCTTCGGCATAGTGCTCGGGCGGTTGCTGGATGCTTCGGACTATGGAATGGTGGGCATGCTCACCATTTTCTCCGCCATAGCGTCTGCCTTGCAGGAAGGTGGTTTCGTATCGGCGCTGACCAACCGGAAGGAAGTTTGCCACAAAGACTACAATGCCGTATTCTGGTTCAGCATGCTGTGCAGCATCATTATCTATATACTGCTTTTCCTTGCCGCACCGCTGATTGCCGGCTTTTACCAAACACCCGAACTGGTTCCGCTTTCCCGGTTCTCCTTTCTGGGCTTTGTCATAGCCAGCATGAGCATTGCACCGCGGGCATATCTGTTCAAGAACCTGAAGATCAAAGAAACCACCATCATTTCCATTTCCAGTCTGGGCATATCGGGTACAGTAGGTATCCTACTGGCTGCCAACGGTTTCGCATATTGGGGTATGGCCACACAATCCATTACATTCGTTACGGTCATGACCGTACTCAACTTTTACTTCTCCCGATGGAAGCCTAAACTTGAATTTGATTTCCGTCCTATCCGGGAAATGATAGGTTTCAGCAGCAAGCTGATCATCACGAATATATTCAACATCATCAACAACAACCTGTTCTCCGTGCTGCTCGGAAAGTTCTATTCCGCCCGGGAGGTAGGTAACTTCGCCCAAGCCAACAAATGGAACGGTATGGGGCATACATTGATCACGGGCATGATAAACGGAATCGCACAGCCGGTCTTTACCAGTGTCGCCGACGACAAGGCACGCCAACTGGCCATATTCCGCAAATTATTACGCTTTACAGCATTCATCTCTTTTCCGGCCATGCTGGGGTTAAGCCTGGTATCCAAGGAACTCATCGTCATTACCGTCGGGGCAAAATGGTTGCCCAGTGCTTATATTCTGCAACTCTTATGCATCTGGGGAGCATTTATCCCCATCATCAACTTGTTCTCAAACCTGATTATCAGCCGCGGACATTCTTCAGTATATATGTGGAATGCCATCTGCCTCAGTATCTTGCAGCTAACAGCCGTTTGTGCCATGTATCCTTACGGACTTGAATGGATGCTGCGCATTTTTGTCGCGATCAATATCGGCTGGCTGTTTGTATGGTTCGGATTTGTCAGAAGAGAGATAAACCTGAGGCTGTATGACATGCTGAAGGATCTCTCCCCTTACCTGCTGCTGTCCGCAGCCTTGGTAACCGGAACGCATTATGCCACCCGCCCCATTGAGAACCTTTATCTGGGCATGATTGCAAAAATCATACTGGTAGCCGGACTATATGCCTTCATTTTATGGAGGCTGCAGTCTGTCATTTTCCGCGAAAGCATTGAATTTCTTCTAAAGAGAAAAAGAGCATGAACCGCATAGCCTATATCCTGTCCGCCTATAAAGATGCGCCACATCTGGCGCGCCTGGTCAGCGCACTGAATGACCAGGCCGATTTCTACATCCATATCGACCTTAAAACAGACCTCCGCCCTTTCAAGGAGTTACTGGAAGACAAGGCGACTTTTGTTCCCGGACACCGGGTAAGCTGGGGAGGCTGGGAACAGGTAGGGTACCAGAAAGAATTACTGGCAGCAGTGCTTCGCAGCGGAGTGGAGTACGCACGCGTAGTATGCCTCAGCGGGCAAGATTATCCTCTGTGGTCCAACCAGGAAATACACCGGTATTTCAACGAACATCAGGAAACCGAATTCATCACGGGCATGAACCTGACACGCTGCAGGCATGCAGACCAACGCTCCAAAATTATCAATTACCACTTCTTCCGGGATTTAGGATGGGAAAGCAACTGGTGGAAAAACAAGCTGATCGTAGCATCCCGTCATCTGATGAAAGCCCTCCCTTTCCGGAAGGAAGCCACAACGATGATTGCCCGCCGGAAAGCGGACGTATTCTTCGGCTCCGACTATTGGGCAATCACTCTTCCCTGCGCACGGTATATCTACGAGAAGCTGTGTACGGAGAAAGAAATGACACGTTACTTCAAGACCAGTTTCGTCCCCAGCGAATTGTGCATACAGACCATTGTATTCAATTCCCCTTTCGGCAAGCAGGCTCTTTTGTATGAAGGAGACTATCCCGGGCTGTCCGGACTGACTCCTTTACACTATATAGAATACGGCAAGGCAATCAAGACATTGACAGCCGATGACTGGCCCGTCTTGCAGAAATCCGGCAAGATGTTCTGCCGGAAAGTGGCAAGCGGTGTTTCCGACAAGCTTGTAGAAGAAATAGACAGTATCCGTAACCCACAAAAAAAGCCATAGCCATGCATATACTGATACTTCCCATGTACTACCCGGAACCGGGAGCCCCTCCGCACAGGGGCTATATGTTCTATGAACAAGCCATGCAGATAGCCCGGTCGGGCTATAGGGTGGGGCTTGCCTATACCGAGCAACGCCTGCCCAAAGAATTTACCTGGAAAACATTCTGCAAAGAGAATCATTTCCAGATAACCGAAGAAGACAACGGAACCTTCATCACCTTGCGCATGCATGCCTGGAACCCGAAGTTATCCACCCGTGCGGGAGGTTTCATCTGGTCGCTGCTGACACTGCTGCTGGTACGCGGCTACATCCGCCGCTACGGCAAGCCGGACATCATACATGCCCACTTCGGCACATGGGCGGGATACGCGGCCAACCTGGTCTATAAATGCTACGGCATCCCTTATGTGATAACGGAACACGCTTCTTCCATCAACGGCGGGAAGGTGACGCCCGGACAAGCGGCCACACTGCGGGCAGCCTACAAAAACGCACAGAAGGTTATCTGCGTAGGCACGCTGCTGAAAAAGAATCTGACTCCCTATCTCGAACATCCCGATAAAGCGGTCGTAATACCGAACTTTGTCGATATCGGCACTTTCCGCCAAAGCGGCCACCGCACGGAGAAAGAAAAGAAATTCACCTTCGTCAGCATAGGCAACCTGAGCAAGCGAAAAGGATTCGGGGAACTGCTGGACGCCTTTGCGCAGAGTTTTCACAACCGTCCTCACGTATCTCTTGTCATTGCCGGAGACGGGGAAGAGCAAGCCAATCTGCAAGACAGGATACGCACCCTCCGGCTGGAACAGCAAGTCACCCTGGCAGGACGCCTCTCCCGAGAAGAAATCGCCCTGCTGCTGGCAAGCAGTGACGCCTTTGTGCTGGCCTCCCATGCAGAAACCTTCGGGATTGTCTTCATAGAAGCCATGGCCACCGGAATGCCTGCCATCGGTACCGTCTGCGGAGGACCGGAAGACATCATCACTCCTGAAAGCGGTTATCTCATCCGTCCCGGTGATGTAGAGGCGCTTGCCGGAAAGATGTGTGAAATTTATGATAATTATGAACAGTTTGACAAAGAACTCATCCGGCAATCCGTTGCCGGGCGGTTCGACTTCAAACTGGCCGGACAAAAGTTGAAAGAAATCTATCAAAGCATCGAAAGGACAAAGAAATGAAAGTAGCCGTGATCGATTGCTCCGTCTCCGGACACAGGGAGACGTACTATAAAGAATTTACCCGCACGTGGGTGGAGCTTGGACAAGAAGTACTGCTGATTGCCCCGCAAGACTCCGGTACCGGAAGCATAGCCTCCTTCAGGAAGATAGACTCCCGGCCGCTGCTTCCGTTGCCCGCAGGACAACCGCTGAAAAAGAAAGCCGTGGTTTTGCAGAATGCCCTCATACGCCTGAGAAACCTCGCATCCATACACAAGCAACTGGATGATTTTCGTCCGGACCTGGTTTATTTCCCCTGCCTGGATGATATACTGCCCACATTGGCTCCCATGATGCTCTTCAACCGGCTGCTGCCCTATACATGGAGCGGGTTGCTCGTCCAGTCGGCCCTGCCGCCCCACAAACCGGGCCTGCCGGATGTACGCCCTTTTTTGCGCAGCCGCCATTGTTGTGGAATCGGAGTACTGAACGAATACTCCATAGATGCACTGAAAGCTTTCCAGCCTCACGTACGTCAAATGCCGGATTTTGCAGACTTAACGGCGCCCAACGACCAATATCCTCTGCTACAGGCCCTGCAACAAAAGGCAAACGGAAGGAAAATCATCTCCCTGTTAGGCTCCATCGGCACCCGCAAGGGTATCAGCCTTCTTCTGGGTACCATCCCCTTCCTGCCCGAAGAAGAATATTTTTTTCTCATTGCCGGCAAATCCTGGCTGACCGATACGCAGACCCGGGAATTAAAAGCCTTCGAGAATACCCGTACCAACTGCCTGTTCTCATTGGAGCATATTCCTGACGAAGCATGTTTCAATGCGCTTGTGGCTGCAAGCGACGTACTCTTTGCCGCCTACCGCAACTTTACAGGCAGCAGCAACCTGCTGACCAAAGCCGCCGCCTACAGCAAGCCCGTCATCGTTTCCAGAGGCGCATGCATGGGCCAACGGGTCAGCGACTATGGCACCGGCATTGCCATACCCGAAAATGATGCGGAAGCCTGCCGGACAGCTATCATACGCCTTTGCCGGGAAGGTGCTCCCAAACCGGAAAATTTTGCATCATATGCCTCCGTGCACAGCCGCCGGAAGTTGCCGGACGCCCTCCGGGAACTCATCACTCATCACTAACCACTAATGACCAATCGCGATATGAAAGTTCTTTTTACATTCGGTGGAATACCGCATTACCTTAACGCCCTGCTGAACAAGCTGCATGGAAAAGGAATAGAAATTACAGTCGTCACCCCGCAAAAAGGGAATGCCACCATCGGTAAAGGGGTAAAGATGGTGGAAGGCGGTACATACAGGCATCTTATGACGCCCGAGAAGAAGATGTTCTATGGAAAAAGTGCTTACCCCGCCTTGCCGGACATCCTCCGTCAGGAACAGCCCGACATCATTGTCATGGGCTGGCCCTATTTCCTGCAAATATTCTTCCAGCCACGTTTAAGAAACGCCATGAAAACATGCGGCACCCGGCCGGTTATCCGTGAAATACCTTTCCAGACCCCTCCATACGGCAGGATTAAAGAATATTTCCGCACCAACCCCATGTACGATGAAAGCATGCGGCTGATGAGCCGGGGCACCGCATTCTACCTCCGCCAATGGTTCACCGCCAAAGTAAGGAAGTATTGCTACGCACAGGTAGCGGGTACCCTCAATTACTCGACTGCCGCCTACGACATCCTGCCTTCCTACGGAGTGAAAAAGGAACAGATACACGTTACTTACAACTCTACCGACACCGAAGCACTGCTACGCGAGAAAGAAGCCGTACTGGCTGCCGCGCCGTTATTGCCGAAATCGGAAAGACGGCTGCTGCATATCGGACGTCTGGTGAAATGGAAACGGGTAGATTTGCTGATTGATGCTTTTGCCCGCATAGTCAGCCGGTATCCCGACGCCGAATTGGTCATAGTAGGGGACGGCCCCGAACTGAACAACCTGAAACGGCAGGCGGAAGAACTTAAACTATCAAAGGAGACCATCCGCTTCATTGGCGCAGTCTATGACCCCAAAGAGCTGGGAGCTTATATGAATGAATCGACTGTCTATGTATTGGCCGGCATGGGAGGCCTTTCCATCAACGATGCCATGACCTACGGCCTGCCTGTACTCTGTTCCGTATGCGACGGTACGGAACGGGATCTCGTTACCGACGGAGTAAACGGGCTTTTCTTCCAAGAGGGCGACGCGGAAAGTCTGGCCGAAAAAATAGAAACATTATTCGCCTCCCCCGCCCGGTGCAAGGAAATGGGCCGGGAGTCCGAAAGAATTATCCGGGAAAAGATAAACATAGAAACCGTAAGCGAACGGTACCTGGAGGCGTTCAAGGAAATGAAGAAGCTGTCCGGGAAGTGATCTTTCTGCATGAAGCCATATCAACAGCCTGCCTGCATGCCCCCGGCCAGCGCTTCTACGATCCGTTCGCAAGCCTTTCCGTCTCCATACGGATTATGTGTTTCGGACATTTGGCGGTAGATATCCTTATTCCGCAACAGTTCCGACACGTTTCCAACGATAGTCGCCGCATCGGTACCCACCAGCCTCACCGTTCCAGCCTCTACAGCCTCGGGGCGTTCCGTGGTATTGCGCATCACCAAAACAGGCTTTCCCAAAGAAGGAGCTTCCTCCTGCACGCCTCCACTGTCCGTCAGCAGCAACATGGAGTGCTGCATGGCGTAGATGAAAGGCAGATAATCGAGCGGTGAAATCAGATACACATTCTCCAGACCGGAAAGCAACTCATAGACGGGCTTCTGTACATTGGGGTTCAAATGTACCGGATATACGATATCCAGTTCGGGGTGCAAGGCGGCAATCTCTTTAATGGCCTTACAGATATGCAGGAAACCATCTCCAAAATTTTCCCGGCGATGCCCGGTCATCAAGATATAAGGACGATTGCCCACGGTATATCCTTTCGCCCGGAGTTCCTCATGCAGCTGTTCCTGCACTCCCGGCTTTCCGGCAATGATATCCACCGCCATCAACAAGGCATCAATAACGGTATTGCCGGTCACATATATCTTCCCGGCCTCCACATTCTCACGCAGAAGGTTCCGGCGGGATCTTTCCGTAGGGGCAAAATAATAAGTGCAGATGCGGTCGGTAACCTGGCGGTTCATTTCCTCGGGCCAGGGAGAAAGCATGTCGTAAGTACGCAACCCCGCCTCTACATGTCCTACGGGAACCTGTTGATAGAAAGCCGCAAGCGAGGCAGCCATCGAAGTGGTGGTGTCGCCGTGCACAAGCACTACATCCGGACGGAAGTCTCTAAGCACGTCACGCAGTCCCAGCAGCACCTTGGAAGTGATGTCATAAAGATCCTGGTTGGGAGCCATTATATTCAAGTCATACTCCGGAGTAATCTCAAAGACTTCCAACACCTGGTCCAACATCTGACGGTGCTGGGCAGTGACACAGACTTTCGTCTCAAAACGGGCGGTGTCCTTTTGCAGGGCTTTGACCAACGGAGCCATCTTAATGGCTTCGGGGCGTGTCCCGAATACTAACAATATTTTCTTCATAATTGAAGCCTCCCCCCAGGGCGCTATTTAAGTTTCTCTGTCATTTTAAGATTCTTATATATATCCAAGCAATCGTGGTTGGAAACCTTGTTGCCGCAAGCTCATCGGACACCGCAGAAATCAAGCTCCAGCTTCTCCGCATCCCGCGGAAGCTCCACAAAAGGAGTATGCCGGACAAGCCACACAATGATATCAGCCTTCCGGTACGCCTCTTTATAGTCCGTAAGGTGGAAACTGGCATGGGATGTTATATTGGGCTCCACAATCAGGACATCGGCACGGCTTTCGCTGACAATGCGGGAAGCGATGTACTTGGCCGGAGATTCGCGAAGGTCGTCGATATTCGGTTTGAAGGCAAGCCCCATGCAGGCCACTACCGGTTCGCGTTCGTTCTTTTCGACGAAATGCTGGCAAGATTCCAGTACTTTGTTCGCACACCAGTCGGCCTTATAATCATTGGTTTCGCGGGCGCGCTTGATGAGCTGTGCCTGTTCGGGATAGTCGGAAACGATGAACCAGGGATCTACGGCTATGCAATGCCCCCCTACACCGCAACCGGGTTGCAGGATATTGACGCGGGGATGCTTGTTGGCAAGCTCTATCAACTCCCATACATTGATGCCGGCCTTGTCACAGATCATGGAAAGTTCATTGGCAAAGGCTATCTGGGAATCACGCGAAGAGTTCTCCGTCAGTTTGCACATTTCGGCCGTACGGGCATTGGTACGGTGCAGCCTGCCCTGTACGAAGGCTGAATAAAACTCCACAGCCTTGTCGGTGGATTCGGGGTTGATCCCCCCGATTACACGGTCATTGTGCACCAGTTCATGAAGCGTATTGCCCGGCAAGACCCGCTCGGGACAGTAGGCAATATAGATATGGCCTTTCAATTCGGGACGTTGCTGGAATATCAAGTCAGCCATACGCTCGGTAGTGAAGACCGGAGAGGTGGATTCAATCACAAACAAGTCTCCCGGTTTCAAGCAAGGGATGACGGCGCGCGTGGCCGACTCCACGTATGTGACGTCCGCACGGTGGTTCTGCTTGAAAGGAGTGGGTACCACCACGAAGAAAGCATCGGCAGTTTCCGGTTTCGACACGGCCCGCAGATGCCCGCTTTGCACAGCTTCCTTGACAATTTTGTCCAGGTCCGGTTCCACAATGTGCACCTTTCCCTGGTTGACAGTTTCCACAACCGCAGGATTCACATCCACTCCCACCACCTCGTAACCGTGATGGGCAGCGACTGCCGCCGTAGGCAGACCGATGTATCCCAAGCCTAAAAAAACAACCTTCTTCATATCTTGACAATCTATACTTATAAGTGCCGCAAAAGTACAAATAATATGTGACTTTGCACCGTTTCTCCACGAAAACCACTACTTTTGCATCAACATTCCGAGATCCTTAAAAGAACAATGAGAGTACTATTAATCAATACGTCCGAACGTATCGGCGGAGCAGCCATCGCCGCCAGCCGCCTCATGGAATCACTGAAAAACCACGGCATCAAGGCCAAGTTGCTGGTACGCGACAAGCAGACAGACCAGATTACCGTCGTGTCACTGAACCAGAACTGGCGCATGGTCTGGAAGTTCGTGTGGGAACGTATTGTCATCTGGAAAGCCAACCGTTTCAAAAAGGACAACATCTTTGCCGTAGATATAGCCAACACGGGTACAGACATCACCACACTGCCCGAGTTCCAGCAAGCGGACGTCATCCATCTCCATTGGATAAACCAGGGAATGCTGTCACTGAAAAATATCGAGAAAATCCTTGCATCCGGCAAGCCCGTGGTCTGGACCATGCACGACATGTGGCCGTGTACCGGCATCTGCCATCATGCCCGCGAGTGCACCAGCTATCAGGAAGAATGCCACAACTGCCCCTTCATCCATGGCGGCGGGAGCAGAAGGGACCTCTCCTACCGCATCTTCCGGAAAAAGCAGGACTTGTATAAAGGCAGGCACATCAGCTTCGTGACATGCAGCCACTGGCTGGAAGAGCGTGCCCGGAAAAGCGCCCTTTTCTGCGGGCATTCCATCACATGCATTCCCAATCCCATCAATACCAACCTCTTCAAGCCCCGCAACAAGAAAGATGCCCGCAGCAAATGCCTGCTCCCGCAGGACAAGAAACTCATGCTGTTCGGCTCCGTCAAGATCACAGACAAGCGGAAAGGGATTGATTACCTGATGGAGTCGTGCAGGCTACTGGCGGAGAAACATCCCGAACTGAAGGAACAGTTGGGCGTGGTAGTCTTCGGCAACCATGCCCGGCAACTGGAAAACTCATTGCCTTTCAAGGTCTATCCGTTGGATTTCGTCACTAACGAACACCAGCTCGTGGATATCTACAACGCCGTAGATATCTTTGTCACCCCGTCTCTGGAAGAGAACCTGCCCAATACCATCATGGAGGCCATGGCTTGCGGCATCCCCTGCATCGGCTTCAACGTAGGCGGCATCCCGGAGATGATAGACCATCTGCACAACGGATACGTGGCACAGTACAAGTCATCTGAAGACTTTGCCAACGGCATCTACTGGACGCTGACCGACCCGGATTATCCGAACCTTTCCGAGCAAGCCTGCCGGAAAGCCGTCACCCATTATTCGGAGAGTACCATTGCCAAAAAGTATATAGACCTTTACAATAAAGTGACCGGAAGAAATGCATAATCATCTTACACCGAAATTCAGCGTCATCACCGTGACCTATAACGCCGAAGCGGTATTGGAAGATACAATCCAGAGCGTTATCTCACAGACTTACCACCATGTGGAATATATCATTGTGGACGGTGCGTCCAAAGACAATACCCTTTCCGTCATCAACCGCTACAAGGAACATATCTCCCGCATCGTGAGCGAACCGGACAAGGGCTTGTATGACGCCATGAACAAGGGTATCAAACTGGCAACGGGAGATTATCTTTGCTTTCTCAACGCCGGCGACAGTTTTCACGAAGACGATACCCTGCAACAGATGGTGCACTCCATCACCGGAAAAGAACTGCCCGACATCCTGTACGGTGAAACGGCATTGGTAGATAAGGAGGGGCATTTCCTCCGCATGCGCCGCCTCTCGGCCCCCCAAGCGCTTACCTGGAAAAGTTTCAAGCAGGGCATGCTGGTCTGCCACCAAGCATTCTTCGCCAAAACTTCCCTGGTGGAACCCTACGACCTGCAATACCGCTTTTCCGCAGACTTTGACTGGTGCATCCGTGTAATGAAAAAAGCACGGACTTTGCACAATACCCATCTTACCATCATCGACTATCTGGAAGAGGGAATAACTACACAGAACCGGAAAGCATCGCTCCGGGAACGCTTCCGCATCATGGCGCGGCATTATGGATGGCTCAGCACAACGGCACATCACGCATGGTTCGTACTGCGGGCGGTATTGAAAAAGTAAAAGAGCTCTAAACTACAAACTAAAACCGTTCTAATTTGCCTGCGTTTTGCCGTCCTATCGGCAAGGTTTTGCCTGTTCGGTGGCAAGGTTTCGCCTATTCGTTGGCAAAGTTTTGCCAAAGCGGTGGCAATTCTTTGCCAAAGCGGTGGCAAAACTTTGCCAAAAGGACGGCAAGCTTTGGCAAAATAGAGTCCTGTAATATAAGGAAATAGCTTCTGAACTTGACGGTTCCAGTTGGCTGCTTCCTTTCCAATCCGTAGAATGGGTTGACTTAGTTAAGGCCGTAATATCCGCCGCAGCTCCTTAACCCCTTCCGAAGCCCCTTTCCCAATGACATGTATTTTCCTCATGGAATGCGTATCCACCGGTTTCGGATCGATAAGATAAACCTCTGCCTCACGCGGCACGTAGTTTAAAAGCCCAGCCGCCGGATACACATTCATGGACGTGCCGATGATGACAAAAATAGCTGCTTTCTCCACATACCGAATGGCCGTCTCAATCTCGGGCACCGCTTCGCCGAACCATACGATGAACGGGCGGAGCTGTGAACCGTCACCCGCCTTATCGCCCAGTTTCACTTCATATTCCTCCGGCTTCAGTTCCTTGACGAAGTGCGGGTTGTAAGGGTCGCGGCTGGAACAGACCTTCGTCAGCTCCCCATGCAGATGTATCACCTTCGCGCTTCCCGCCCGTTCGTGCAGATTATCGACGTTCTGGGTTACTACAGTTACATTAAAGTCCTTCTCCAGCCCGGCAATTCCAACGTGTCCTGCATTCGGCTCAACGTCCAACAGTTGCTTCCGGCGCTCGTTATAGAAGTTGATGACCAGTTCCGGATTGCGGGCATACCCCTCGGGGGTAGCCACCTGTTCCACCGGATACTTGTCCCACAATCCGCCTGCGTCACGGAAGGTACTGATACCACTTTCGGCGCTCATCCCGGCACCGGACAAAATAACCAAGTTCTTCATTTCCCTACTCCTCCCCTTACTATTATTAATTACATTCTCTCACAAAAATACAAAAGATAGCTCAAGTTGGTACATAAATAAGAAAAATTAAATAACGAAAAGTCTTATCATTCAAATAAAAGACTTACTTTTGCCATTCGTTAATTTGCAACAGACTGGGAAAGAATCACTCCGGTCGCCAACAAAATCATTTTATGGATAAATTCAGTTACGCTATCGGCCTTGGAATAGGTCAGAATCTTTTAAGCATGGGTGCTAAGGGCATCGCAGTAGATGACTTCGCACAAGCAATCAAAGACGTGTTGGAGGGCAACCAGACGGCAATCAGCCACACCGAAGCCCGCGATATAGTAAATAAATACTTCGCCGAACTGGAGGAGAAAATGAATGCCGCCAATATCGAGGCCGGCAAAAAATTCCTGGAAGAGAACTCAAAACGCCCGGGCGTCGTCACATTGCCCAGCGGACTTCAATACGAGGTCATCAACGAAGGAAATGTAGGACACTACGCCAAGGCAACCGACCAGGTGCAATGTCATTATGAAGGCACCTTGATTGACGGGACCCTGTTCGACAGCTCCATCAAACGCGGACAACCCGCCACTTTCGGCGTGAACCAGGTTATACCGGGATGGGTAGAAGCCCTGCAGCTGATGCCCGAAGGAGCCAAATGGAAACTTTACATTCCCTCCGACCTGGCATACGGCGCACAGGGAGCAGGTGAAATGATTCCTCCCCACAGCACACTCGTATTCGAAGTAGAACTGATGAAAATTTTATCTAAATAAAAAACAAGTAAAAGCAAAATGAAAAAAGTAACATTTCTTATGGCTCTTGCAGTAGCTGCCGGCCTGGCATCCTGTACTGCACAAAGTCCGAAAGCAAATCTGAAAACAGACGTTGACTCACTGTCCTACGCTTTCGGTATGTCACAGACTGAAGGTATTGAACAGTATTTCATGCAACAGGGCATCGACTCTACCCAAATGGCAGATTTCCTGAAAGGTTTCAATGAAGGCGCCACCAAACTGGGCAAGAAAGATGCCGCATACATCGCCGGTCTCCAACTTGGACAAATGGTAAGCAAGCGTTGGGTAGAAGGTCTCAACCAGCAGATCTTCGGTACAGACTCTACAAAAACCATCAGCCGCGAAAATCTGTTGGCAGGTTTCGTTGCAGGTGTAATCAACAAAGGCGTGATGAGCAAAGAAGAAGCCCGTGCCTTTACCCAGACTTCAATGGACGCCATCAAGGAAAAAGCAAACGCTGAAAAATACGCTGACAACAAAGCTGCAGGCGAGAAATTCTTGGCTGAAAACAAAGCCAAGGAAGGCGTTGTAACAACTCCGAGCGGCTTGCAGTATAAAATTATCACGAAAGGCAACGGTGCCATCCCCGCCGACAGCAGCAAAGTGAAGGTAAACTACAAGGGTACTTTGATTGACGGAACCGAGTTCGACAGCTCTTACAAGCGCAATGAACCTGCTACATTCCGCGCCAACCAAGTAATCAAAGGCTGGACAGAGGCTCTGACCATGATGCCTGTAGGTTCCAAGTGGGAACTTTACATCCCTTATGACCTGGCATACGGCACAAGAGAAACCGGCGGCCAAATCAAACCGTATTCTACGTTGATATTTGAAGTAGAACTGCTGGGCATCGAGAAATAATCCGCCCCGTTTTTCTATCAGAACGTTATTTGAGGCGGGCAAGACAGATGAATCAAAATCATCAGTCTTGTCCGCCTCTTTTTTATCTTTTCCGCTTTTTTTCTTCCCTTTTCATAGATAAATTAAAATAAAGTTCTATATTTGCTTACTATTTGATAACAATAAGAACTTTACTTATTTACTATTATGGAAAAAATAGACAATCTTGACCGGCAGATTTTGGAAATCATTTCCCAAAACGCCCGTATTCCTTTTAAGGATGTAGCTGCTGAATGCGGTGTATCACGTGCTGCCATTCACCAACGCGTACAACGCTTGATTGACTTAGGAGTTATCATCGGTTCCGGTTACCATGTCAACCCCAAGTCCTTGGGCTACAGAACCTGCACGTATGTAGGAATCAAGCTTGAGAAAGGTTCCATGTACAAAGCGGTAGTGACCGAGATGGAAAAGATTCCCGAAGTTGTGGAATGTCATTTCACTACCGGTCCATACACCATGCTGACCAAAGTATATGCACGCGACAACGAGCATCTGATGGATCTGCTGAATAACAAGATGCAGGAAATACCGGGTGTCACTGCCACTGAAACGTTAATTTCTTTGGAGCAGAGCATCAAGAAAGAGATACCTATTTGTCCTGAAAAGTAAAAACCGAGTTATTATAACCGATAGCTCACTACAATAAAAATGGATTTTTTAAACGAATATCATTTGTCAGGACTTGTCATCGGCATCTGCACGTTTCTCATTATCGGCTTGTTTCATCCCGTAGTCGTAAAGGCCGAGTACTATTGGGGTACCAAGTGTTGGTGGATTTTCCTGGTTTTGGGAATCGGTGGCCTCATCGCCTCCCTCTGTACGGAAAACATTATGCTGGCTTCCCTCTTGGGAGTATTTGCCTTCTCCTCCTTCTGGACCATCAAAGAGGTCTTTGAACAAGAGGAACGGGTAAAAAAAGGCTGGTTTCCCAAGAACCCAAAACGTACTTATAAGTTTTAAGGACAAAATCATAAGGATTTTTATTTGAAATCCTTGCATATATCAGTAGAAAACGCTACTTTTGTCCCCGCTATCCAAGCAAGGATACACCGGACTTGTAGCTCAGTTGGTTAGAGCAACAGACTCATAATCTGGAGGTCCCTGGTTCAAGCCCAGGCTGGTCCACAAAGAAATCAAGCGTTAATTGCAAGAAATCAAGCAGTTAGCGCTTTTCTTTTTGTCCTTCACTATGAGTTGGGATAGGCTCAAATCAATAGAATTACATATCTTTTGCAGCATTTGTTTACCGCTTGTTTACCGATAAACAAAAGGATTAATATGCTGACAATCAACGCAGAAATCAAGAAAGACGGACTACGGTCTGATGGTACTTACAACGTAAAGCTAAGATTCACGCTTGACAGAAAAATGAGACGGCTGGCAACAAGCCTATTCGTCACAAGTAAAGACTTGACTAAAGGACTGAAAATCAAGCAAAATTCATCTATTAAAAAAGAGATAGATTCTCTTATTCGCAGTTATCAAGAGAAATGTGCCAAACTGCAAGTTGAATTAAATCACTACACCATTGATGAAGTAATGGACTACTTGGATGGGGAACACCAAAAGCAGCAAACCATTGACTTTATAAAGTTCAGTCGTGAGTGGATAGCCTCAACTACTATCAAAGGCGCACCTAACTACACCACCGCCATAAATGCTTTAGTCCGTTTCATAGGTAAAGAGGAATTGGATGTAAATCTGATTACAACCATTTTTTTAGAGAACTTCAAAGCGTTTTTGAATAAAGAGCGTGAAATACGAACGAAAAAACTGATTCAGCAAGGTAAACGTGTTCCCTCTAATCGGTCTTTATCTCTTTATTTGGTAAGCATAAAGAAACTATTTAAAGAAGCGCAAAAGAAGTATAACAAGAGAGAGAATAATCTCATACTGATACCTAACAACCCATTTATAGACTTTGAGATACCCAAGCAGGAAGCAACAAGAAAAAGAGCTATTCCGGCAGATATTATAAAGAAGGTATGGAAGCTACCCTATAAAGATATAAAGAAAGGCTACAAGTCCACTTGCCGCTATAATTTGGCAAAAGATTGCTTTATTCTATCATTCTGTCTGATGGGCATTAATTCAGCCGATTTATATAATGCTACAGAAATGGCGAACAATACCATTACTTATAATCGTACCAAGACGAAAGACCGTAGATTGGATAATGCTCAAATGAAAGTGGATATACCTAAAATCGCATTACCACTTATAGAGAAATACAGAGATAAAAGTGGTAAACGCTTATTTAATTTTTACCAATACTATGCAGACGAAAAAGGTTTCAATAAGGCTATCAACTACGGTCTAAAAGAAATTGGTACAATATTAGGAGTAGATGATTTAGAATACTACGCAGCCCGGCATTCATGGGCTACCATTGCGCTTAATAAAGTTGGTATAGATAAATATATAGTCCATGCAGCACTGAACCATATAGATGATTCTATGAAGGTGACAGATATTTATATAGAGCGTGATTTTGTGAATGAGAACAAGGCTAATGCAAAAGTTATGAAATATGTATTTGGTAAATGAATATCGTTTGCCATTATGCAGAACCTGCTATAACAAAAAGAAGTCTGTAGTCCGCAAAAGATTGCAGACTTTTCTTTTATTTTGCAGTATAACTAATATGAATGTACAATGTATCAAATAGAAGAACTGCCCGATTTAAAAGTGGCTTGGCATGAAAGCTACAAATGTCTAAATGAACCACTATTAGAATATGTGTGGGAGGTAGCCAACCATTTCCTGCCCGATTATGCGGAAACAGATATGGGAATGATACCCGTAGAATCTTCCGCACCTGCCATATTCGCCAACAGATATGCGGAAAGAAACTTATCCGTTGAAGAAAGATACGAGAGAACCCAAGAAATGAAAACATTCAAAGGAACTTTGGAAGAATACAAAAAACGGGAATACAGAAAGCTGGATGATTCCTTCAAAGAGAAGTTCCTGACTAATGAAGACTTACAGAATACCATTGAAGCGTATAAGTTGGACGTTAGCAAGTTTTGGTATCTACTTCTGTTCGTATATGACTTTATAGAGGATATTGGCACAAATGCACCTGCATTAAATAAGTCCGTATTGGAAGACTTTAGCTATTTTCATGCCAATCTATTGGAAGCTACAAGTATCACCCTAAAGAAGAGCAACAAGAAAAGCTATGTTGTTGAAAGGGAGGATACAATCAGAATCATTCAAGCAGCCTTGCAGCATTTTGTCAATACATACAGTGATATTATACATAGTGAGCAAGACAGAGAAACTACGATTAAACAATTAAAGGGCATAGGCTTGGAGGGCTTTATCAGAAATGACTTATCGTCAAAAATCAGCTTTACGGACAAGTACAGTCTTGACATATCCTATAAGAAGTGGAAGTTTACGGATATGTTTCTGTTCTTTATTGAAAGAAGAAAGGCTACCACCATACCCAATAAAAAGGTAAAGGTATCTAAAGACAAGATGATGCTTGTTTCAAGGCTTATCTATACAGTGGGCTATGATGGCAAAAGATATAATGAAGAATACGATTCGGAGGGCAACAAGAACAGAATGTTATCCAATCTCCTTAGAAGATACAAGAACGAGGAATTTCCGTCTGTTATAGCTAATAACTACATGGTAGTTTCATAAACGACATACATAAAACAATAGCAAAAATGCGTACTGAAAGGCTTATTCTTTTCGGTACGCATTTTTTTTGCGTACTGGAATGAGCACGTTTTCTACACACATGGGCATTCGGTAGATTCCTTTGCCACCCCTAAATTCCTACCTAATTTTGCAATGTCAAAAGGGAACAAATAAGCAAGTGCGCATAGCTTTAGTAGTTCTTTAATGGCATTATAATTAACACGTTAAACATTTAAAATTAGAAATTATGAAGAATATTAAATTTACAGAAGAGTTAAATAATGAAGTAGAAAACGTAGTAGAAAACACTAAAGTAAGTGCAGCATTCGTGCAGGAACTGAAAGAAGCATTCCTTATGTTTCCCGTCAGAACGGATATGCGTTTCAAACAATCCTCAAAAGGAGAACTGATTATATCAGTCACAGTCGTTTATGCTACTGGCATGACACAACATTTTGAGGGTGCAGGAGATGCAGACCTTATTTCGGCAATACATTTCGGCATGGCTAAAATAATAAACGGTTTGCACGACTACAAAGCGGAGGAACATGAGGTCGAAATTGCCCAAGAGGGTGAAAACTTGGTAATGGAACTGTTCAAGCAGTACATGAACTCCACTATGAGGGGCTATATTGAAGCTGACTGGTACAACAACGGTGGTGAGCGTTACCGTTGCGTGAGATTCTCTTCCACATTCAACGGGAATGTGAAGTTCTGCATGAAAGCAACAGATGAAGTGAACAGCCTTATCCGCGAAGCCTGCAAGCCCGAATCAACAAGGAGAGCCAAACAACAAGTTCCCGAACAGAATGAAGTAGCCTAAACAATCAGCTTGGAAGAAAGTCGAGGGAACAACCTCTCTCGGCTTTCTTTTTAATTGGAACAGAGAAAATGAAACAGATACAGTTTACCCAAGCATATAACAATGAAGCAGCACACAGACAAGTGAAGCTACTGATGAAGCAGCACAAGCAGCTTTACATCCAAGTGAACGGTGAAGCATGGATAAGCAGTCAAGGAGTAACGGGTATAAGATACCAACTCAACGCACAAGGCTGGCAGTGGATTCTTAACTACCTGCAAACGGGAGATTATGAGGATTTTGGAGTATTCCCGTCCAAACTACCCAAGCTATGCAGCGAGTTCCAAGAGGATGTGGTAAAAGGACTGATAGAACAGAAATACAATATTGCAAGAATCCCTTTTCTACGGGAAACCGAAGCCTATATAAAACTTAGGGGACTGTTCCGTTTCGGAAAACTCTTTTTCAGCATAAGGAGAAGCGATGAATTTATAGATTATCTAAACAGCAAAGGATTATGATTACTCTAAATAAAGGTCAATACCTGTCTGACGTAATGAATGAGATTCCGTCAAACTGCATACTTTCCAAAAGAATACCCGGCTGTGGTGCTACCACTTTGGAGCTTGAAGCCCAAAGAAATTCCATTATCGTAGTTCCCAATGTACCCGTTATCAAAAGCAAGTGCGGCAAATACAGCAATCTGTTAGGCGTTTATGAAGATGTCACAACAGATAAGATTCGCAATTATCTGACTAATAACAGACTACATAAGATAATGACCACTCCCGAAAGTTTCGGTAAGGTAAAAACAGCTTGCAGCGGCATTGACATTTATAATCATTTCTTCCTGTTGATGGATGAATGCCACCAATTAATCAAGGATGTGGATTACAGAACAGACATAGTGCTGCCCATGAATGACTTTTTCCGCTTCAAAGGCAAGGCACTTGTTTCCGCCACTCCTATCGGATTCAGTGACCCAAGATTTAAAGAGTTTGAAACAGTGGAAGTAAGTGCCGATTATGACTACAGACAAGAAATAACGGTTAAACATACTTATAATACCAACAAGGCAATAAGTGAATATTTAGGCAATCACACAGAGGGAACAGTCTGCTTTTTCGTCAATTCTGTGGTAATGATTTACTCCATAATGAAACAGTTTGACATATTGGAGGATTCTACCGTTTACTGTGCACCCAAAAGCCGTTTAAAACTGAAAAATGAATACTCATTTGATAATGCTTATAATGACTGGAGCGCAGACGCCATGAAGAAATACAACTTCTTCACTGGCAGATTCTTTACGGCATTCGACTTGGACTTGCCTTATCAGCCCGATTTGGTAATGGTTACAGACCCTTATATTTCCGAATATACCATACTTGACATAGATACGGACTGCATACAGATTTGCGGAAGATTCCGTAATGGCATAAAATCGGCAACACATATCTATAGGGTGAATCCCGAAATGGCAATTCAATCCAAAGAGCAAATTGAAAAGTACATTTCAGAACAAGAATTTGCCTACAACTTAATTCAGACATTATATAATAGTGCTGATTACAAAGAATACAGAAATGCTTTTGGTGAGATTCTTGAAACTGCACCGTTCCGCAAATACCTATATCCCGATTTTACAAAGAACTGGTTTGCCATAGACAATGAGATTAATTCCGTATTGGTGAACAACAGATACCAATCAAGACAAGAAATAATGAATTGGTACAATGACTGCCATTTCTTCAATCCCACATTTGAGAATTGCGAATATAATGAGAATGACGATAAATTAAAGATTATCAAGGCTGCACGCTCGGTAAAGGACAAGCGCAGAAAAATAGTACAGCAACTTGGTGAAATGGAAACTCCCTATTCAGAATATGCCTTAGACTATATCAATGATATGCGGAAGATTGACCCGTTCATTGTGGAAGCATTTGAAACTTTGGGCAAAGAGAGGATAGAGGAACTTAATTATATTGATAGGAAAATCAGAGAGGAAATGATTCTCACACAGCGTAAAGGAAATAAGGTTATCAAACTGATTAAGAATACATTCAAGGTTGGCAATAGATATTCCAATGAGAAAATAGTTAATGAATTAACGAGAATATTCGAGATATTGAACATACACCCCGAAGAAAATATAGAACCTAAACTTATCAGTCTCTATTACCAAGCTATCCCTTGCTGGGTTGGTAAAAAGAGAGGTTATCAATTAATTAGTGAGATAGTCTAACTATTACCAACAAAACTTGAAAATCTTGTCTTTCTATACCCGATACAGAAATTGAAAGAAATGTTGGTAACTACCTCAATAACTAATGAAACAGAGCAATTTTCTTACTAACTAATAAGATACAGTCGCAGGAAATTCTTGCGGCTTTTATTTTTGGCACAGAACCACAGCCCCACATTTTCCCCGATTCCGATTTTCCGAATATTTCCACGTTAGGAAGAGTTATATAGCACCTACTTTATAATATGCCACATATACCTAATACCATTAAAAAGACTACCTAATCAAGGAATCACCTATATTCAGTTTGGCTAAAAGTCAAGAAAACAGATATATAAGGTACTTAATATAAGAATCCCCCTCCCCATTCGGTCAGTAACCTAAAATATATAAGAGTGCCTGCCTTTACAGTGTACTACCCCCTTAGTCCCCCTCTGTATATTGATATAAAAAAGAATTATTAATCATTTAAACTTTTATCAATATGAGAAATTTAGTTATCATGCCAACAGAGAACAGAGAGAGAATGAATTTAGGTGAGTTTGCAGAAGAAGCAACCATTATTGAAGAAACTGCAACGCCTAAAAGGGTAAATCACTTCATAGAGGCAAACACCCAAGAAGTTACCTTGAATCATTTGAAGAATGACTGCATTACTCCCGTTTTTGCAAAAGACAATGAGCTTACAGTAAACCATGCTGCATTTATTGAAACAGTTTGGGAAGCTGCAAACTCCTACTACAATGGTGAGACTATTGGAACGCCCGATATTCGTGTCTCTCATGTTATTAAGGGTCGCACGCCTGATGCAATCCATAAGCCAGCCAATCAGTTATTGGAATCTGACAAAACTATCTATTATGAAAGGGCAGCTTTCAGCATTGACATTCCTACAATCTATGAAACGGTTGAGGGTAACAAGCTGAATCTTTCGATAGTAGGAGTTAGAGCCTATAATCAAATGAACTTATACAGCAAGAAAGTTCCAGAGTTGTTTAGATTGGCTATTGGCTTTAAGAACCAAGTATGCTGCAATATGTGCATCTTTACAGACGGTTACAAGGATGATTTAAGAGTGAGCAATACAAGTGAACTTTACCGTTCTGCTTTGGAACTGTTCAACAACTACAATCCTGCCAAACATCTTTATCTGATGCAACAGTTGGGCAATACTTCAATGAGTGAACACCAATTTGCACAAATATTAGGCAAAATGCGGCTTTATCAGTGTTTACCTAATGGCTACCAAAAGAGACTGCCAAGAATGTTATTAACTGACACACAAATAAACAGTGTTGCAAAAGCCTACATTAATGATGAGAACTTTGGCAGCTTTGGAAATGACTTGAATATGTGGAAGTTCTACAACCTATTAACGGGTGCAAATAAGAGTAGCTATATTGATTCATTCTTAGACCGCTCTTTAAATGCTACTGAAATGGCAGTTGGAATTAATGCTGCCTTGCATGGGGATGAGCATTACAAATGGTTTATTGACTAATTAATGAGAGGACATCTATTCATTTAGGTGTCCTTTCTTTTTTAATAACTTAAATATACTACAGAATGAATGATAATGAAAAACTAGTACTATGGAGCATACTAGTAGTATTGCTACTAATAATAATTGGTGTTATCAATCCTTTTTTATTGATACTGATTATATCTATTTTTATCTACATACAATCATAGAATATTCACTAATATTGAAAGTGAATGTTCTATTGTTATTCAGTTATTTATCTATTACTAATAATGATAGGATATTCACTTTTATTGTTTAATCCTCAAAAATGAACATTATGAGCTTAAAGTATAGTAATACAACAGCTGATTTTCTAGAATGGGATGAAGCTATGAATTTAATAAGGAAATTATTTAAAGATAAAAATTACTCTATGAGTTTATTAATATCTCTAGGTTGCTTTTTTGGATTAAGAATAAGTGATATTCTTTCTTTAAGATGGAATCAGATATTAAATACGAATGAATTTACTATTATTGAACATAAGACAGGAAAGAAAAGAACTATCCGCATCAATTCACAACTTAAAAGACATATTACAGACTGTTATAAGGCTATAAATCCTATTGGAATTAATGCACCTATATTAGTTAGTCAAAAAGGAACTATTTTTACTGTTCAAAGAATAAATGTTATTCTTAAAGAACTAAAGAAAAAATATAGGCTGCATATTGATAACTTTAGTTGCCATTCGCTTAGAAAGACCTTTGGCAGACAAGTATATAATATTAATAGTGATAATGCGGAACTTGCTTTAGTTAAGTTGATGGAACTGTTTAATCATAGTTCAGTTGCTATTACTAAAAGATATTTAGGATTAAGACAGGAAGAAATTCTACAAACTTATGACTGTTTAAGTTTCTAATCTTTAGCTAGGTGGAATTATTCAGAAATTTGCTTTTATATGCCGACTTCTGAATTTTCTACCTACTTGAAGTTATAAAGAAAGACTGTTTACCAAATGATTTAATAAACAATAGTTCTTGCTAATCAAACGTAATTTAGTAACTTTGTGCCAATTCCAAACCACTAAAGAGATAGAGGAATGGAAGGACGTATTTAGTAAACGAAGAGCGTTTGATATATTATCCTATCGTGAAATCTCGACAATTTCTATGAATGGGGATAATGAGCAAGAACGCTCACGTCAATGTTATATATCAGCCTCAACAGGTGAATTATATATCATTTGGCGTGGGCTATTGTTTATTACCCATTCAAGGCAGTCGAGAGCCTCACGATAGTAATATTCAATAGTTCCCACGCCTCTTTTATTTTGTAACAGTCAATAGGGAACATTGGCTATAATGCTATGGTAAAAACAGACAGTCTATCTATCAATTAATAAGTATGCAGCTTCTTGTTGTGTTCCTCACACTTATTCAGAATTTATTTATTAATGCTATCTATTGGGAACATAGAGGCACAAATAAACTTAGATTAAAAATGAAAACTTTTAGATTAATTGGAATGGCTTTATTAGCCATAGTTATGAGCATTAACTTCACGTCTTGCAGTGATGATGATGAAGAACCTATCAAAAACGATGATGGTGTGATTACCAATCAAAAACAACTTATGCAAATTAAGATGGTAGATTCTGGAACTATTACTTGGGACTTTACTTATGATTCAAAAGGCAGACTGATTTCTATAAATCATGCCGAAAAGTATGATGATGGAGAAACATACAGAGATATAACTAATTTTACTTGGAATAATAATACTATTGTGGCAGAAGATGATGACGTTACAACCACTTATTCTCTGAATGATAATTTAGTGAGAACTATTCGCCAAACGCGTGATAACAGTTGGGAAAGGAAAAGAACATTCGCCTATAATTCATCCAATCAAGTAGTGAACATTCAAACTACGGACGGAAGTTATACAGATACGGATTCTTATACTTGGGACAATGATAGAATTGTGAAATTAACCCATACAGAGAAAGGAAATCACTATAATGATGAATATATTTATGAATACACTTATAGTGGAAAGACTTGTAAAGGCTACTTTCCTCTCTACAGTCCCTATGATAGTGACGATATTTTCTATGTGCATCCCGAACTGATTGGTTTGCGTTGTTCACAACTGCCGGACCAAGTATATAGCAAAGATAATTACCGCGAAGAAACAAGTAAATATTCTTATACATTTGATAAAGATGGATATGTGGAAAGTTGTACTGTAGTAGATACAGACAAGAATCTATCAGATAATACAATTGATACATATACCACAGTTTTCACTTTCACATGGGAATAGTCTTTTAAAACTATAACCAACGCAAAAAGCCAACCTACCCATTATAAATAAATGGATAAGTTGGCTTTTTTCAGTTCTGAACAAATCATTAACGCTTTCTCTTTTTGAACTTCATGGATGGATTAGGGGTAAGTCCATACGCACTTTCAGGAAAATATGTGCGGAGAAATTTATCACTTGCTAATCTATAAGTGGTAATAGTGTGCGTTTCCATGTAATCGGGTATAAGGCATACCCTTGCATCTTTTTTCATTGAATCTTTCATTATCTTGTCCTAGAAAAACTTTACAGATTATATTACTTTGTCCTATATGAGCTTG